>Ga0302312_10000155_pt1 | contig 61979 bp, 60 predicted proteins | sample III_Palsa_N2_1_FD_200529 | JGI IMG/M metagenome (GOLD analysis project Ga0302312, IMG submission 200529) | Peat permafrost microbial communities from Stordalen Mire near Abisko, Sweden - III_Palsa_N2_1 | ecosystem: Environmental > Terrestrial > Soil > Palsa > Peat permafrost | place: Sweden... | reverse complement strand
ATCAGGCGCCACTGCATCGTATCCGGTTTGAAAAGGCGTATTATCAAAAAATTCGGGTTTAAATTTTTTAAACGCGTTGGTTACTATGGGTAACCAACCATCTGTTTTATAAGTGGAAGAAATGATCACTAATTTTCTTAACCGTTTAGGGCTTTGTACAGCAAACTGGTAAGCCACAGAGCCACCCATACTATATCCCGCAACATCTGCACTGTCTATTTTCAGGTAATCCATCACTTTTTCTACATCATTTGCTAAAGTAGTAATCGATAATTCTCTATCTGAAAACGGCGTATGCCCATGTCCCTGCATTTCTATTGCAATTACTTTCCTGGTTTTTGATAGCTCAGGTATCAATTGTCCCCAGTTCATATCAATTGTATAAAAAGCGCCATGCAGTAAAACCAAAGGCCTGCCCTCACCATAAACTTCGTAATAAACATTGATGCCATTAACAGGTGCGTAACCGCTGTTGGAAGGCTTGATCTGTTGCCCGCTTGATGAAGACCCTATAAACATAATTGCAATTAGAAGTATTAATCTAAAAGGATGATATGTTTTGAGTAAACTTTTCATAACGCTGTTTAAATTTGAATTTATTGATAATAGAAAGCCGCCAATTACTAGTCCCTTAGTTTTGGATCAAATTCCACGATCCATTCAATACCGTATTTGTCTCTGAAACAACCAAAATACGAACCACCCCAGGGACTATCGCCAATAGGCCCTTCTATTTCTCCTCCTGCTGAAAGCCCATTAAATAATTTGTCTGCTTCTTCTTTACTTTCTGCACTTATTACAATTTTACTTCTGTTCTCATTTTCGTTTGTTCTTCCCATAATTTCCGGAACATCGTTTGCCATCAACATACCACTTTTACCGATAGGCAAAGCGATATGCATAATTTTATTTTCTTCTTTTTCTGCTACCGGGAATTCAGGGCCTGCAAGGTCTTTGAAGCGAATAATCTTTGCAAACTCTCCGCCAAATACTGATTTATAAAAGGCAAATGCTTCTTCGGCATTGCCGTTGAAGTTAATGTGAGGATTGATAAGTGGCATAATTTTTAGATTGTTTTGTGTATTGAAATTTTTTAACGAAAATCATTTCCCGGATAAAGTTGCCAACACATCTTGCAGGCTTTTCAATGTCATCATAAATCCTTCTTTGAAGCCCATTTCAATCATCTTCTCCATGCGTTCAAGGGATTCATTATAAATACTAACAGTCACTTTTGTCTTTCCGTCTTCTTCGCTGAAACTCAGATCCCATTCAGAACCCGGCAACTCTGGGTTTTCATCTTTATCTGCAAAAGCATTTAAAAATTTAAAATTGGTTTTCGGGCTAATGGAGGTATATTTTTGGATTGACCAACGCTCTTGTCCTTCCGGGCTTACCATAGCATAAAATCTTCGTCCACCAACTTTAAAATTCATAACTTTTGTTTTTGATGCAAATGGTTTGGGTGCCCACCATTGATCAAGAATTTCCTGTTTGGTAAAAGCATCCCATACCAGCGAAAGATCGGCATCAAATTCCCTGTTTATAAATACTGTTTTTTTTGATTTGTCCAGCGTAAAGTCAAATAGTAAGTCGTTCATTTTTTTTGTTTTTTAATTGTTGATAATACTTTGTCCAATTGATTGAAACGGGTTTCCCAGATTTTTCTGAATTGGTCAATCCATTTATCTATCTCTTTCATTTTTTCAATCTCAAGAGAATAATAAATTTCCCTGCCTTTCTGTTCCTGTTTCACCAGTTGGCATTCGGTGAGTATGCGAAGGTGTTTGGAAACAGATTGCCGGGTAGTGTGGAAGTTGTCGGCAATGACGTTCGGTGTCATTGCCTGCACTGCAATTAAGGTGATGATTGCCCGTCTTGTGGGGTCGGCTATGGCCTGGAAAATGTCGCGTCTCATACCGTTTGATTTTATGCGAAACCGATTGACTGCAAATATAAGAGCAACCATTTGGTTTCGCAAAATATTTTGAAAAATATTTTTTTAAAAGAAAAAATGTGGGGAGTTTGAAGTCGGCAAGAAATCTGTTTGTGGGCACGGGCGCTTTCTTCATTTAATTGATTATCAGGACTGTTCACACCCAAATAGGTCAATCCAAGATAGAAAGAGCTAAAAAGCCTCTTAGCAGATTAAAACCCTTACCGGCATAGACTTACCATTCAACTAATCACCAAAATGAAATCTTTTACTTTATTAATTTTCCTGCTATTAATTTATTTATCGTCAAATGCACAGAAATTCTTTTCGGAACACACCATAGAAGGTTATGAAAACCCAATCATTAATAAATTGGTAAAGGAGAATTACAAAGTAACCTTTAATAAGGATAGTTCGGACTATACAGTTTTATGTTTCGTTGATAATGCCGGTAAGGGTAGAGGCAAGGCCTCAATTGAAATAGTGGATACCAAGACTGGAGATTTACTTTCAAAATCGAAAGAAGTGAATGGTCAAATCACTCTATTTAACGGTTATACAGACCCTAAAATGTTAGCCATGCAAAAATTAGCAGACAGCTATTTAATTGATTTGATAAAAAAACTTCCCAGAAATTCAGTTAAAAGATCGCCTGAATTGTAATGGCGAAAGGTTAGTTTTCGTCTTAAACAACTTACTAAAAGATTGCGGATGTTCAAAGCCCAATTCGTAGGCAATTTCACTGATAGATAAGCTGGTTGTGGATATTTTCTCCTTCGCTTTTTCTATAAGTTTATTGTGTATGTGTTGCTGTGCATTTTGTCCGGTAAGGGAACGCAACATATCACTTAAATAACTCGGTGAAATATTTACCTGCTCCGAAAGATATTGAACTGTTGGTATTCCCTGGCCTAAAGATTTTTCGTTGTTGAAATATTCGTCCAAAATGTCTTCCATCTTTTGCAACAAATCGCTGCTTACTGCTTTGCGGGTAATGAACTGACGCTTATAAAAACGATTGGAGTAATTCAGCAATAACTCAATTTGGGAAACAATGACATCCTGGCTAAAGTCGTCTATTCTGCTACTCAGTTCCTCTTCAATTATCTTAAAAATGGAGATGATGGTCGCCTTTTCTTTATCAGATAAATGCAATGCTTCGTTGGCTGAATAAGAAAAGAAACCATACTGTTTGATTTTTTTTGCTAAAGGATAGTTCCGGAAAAAATCAGGATGTATCAATAGGGTATAGCCGGCAGAACATTCTGCAGTATCGCTATGGCTGCCAATGATTTGGTTAGGAGCAGCGAACAACAAACCACCTTCATCAAAATCATAGTAATCCTGGCCATATTTTAATTTTCCACCGAGCTTTGCTCTATACGATATTTTATAAAAGTTCAGCACATGGGAATGGGGTGATCTGTTTGCTGCGACTGGGTGAATTGTATTATCTATCAGGCTTATTAATGGATGCAGCGGCTTAGGTAAGCCGAAGGCCTGATGGGCGTCAGATAAAGAATTAAATTTATGATGGATATCTTCTTGTTTCATTTTCTTGATTTAGATTAGCCTTGAGCAGAGTTAGACACGGATTCCCATGCTTCCCAGGTCTCCAGCCGCTCAGCATACGCGGCCCGTATCCATGGCAAGTTGTGGCTGCCGAGAAAGAATCGCAGGGGTGGATTCTCCGCATCCACCATTTTAAAGATGGCCTCCGGCGTTGCATTCGGATCGCCTCTTTCCATGTCCTTTAAATGCCCGAAGAGCTGCGTTTTAAAATCTGCGTAGATATCGAGGCCTGCTGCAAATTTCAAAGAGTCCTGGCTCCCAAACTCGGTGGCATAGGCACCTGGCTCTATGATCGTTACTTTGATCCCAAAAGGTTTAACCTCCGCAGCCAGGCTTTCGTGAATCGCTTCGAACGCCCATTTTGACGAACAGTAATAGCCGATCACGGGCATTGTCACATGACCAAGGCCGCTCGATATACCGAGGATGTGACCTCCTCCCTGCTTTCGCAGCAACGGTAGGGCCGCCTGAATAACAGCCAGTGTGCCGAAGATATTGGTCTCATAAAGCGCCCGAACATCGTTTGCGCTTGCTTCCTCAATCGTACCGACAAGCGAATAGCCCGCATTATTAAGAACGATGTCGAGTCTTCCGAAGTGAGCGTGAGCTTGCGCCACAGCCGTCTTCACCTGATCGGGCCTGGTCACGTCCAGCTCCAAAGTTAGTACGTTTGAGCCGTACTGTTCTATGAGATCGGCAATGCTTGCCAATGTGCGTGCTGTTGCGGCTACCTTATCGCCACGCTTAAGCGCAGCATTGGCCCAAACGCGTCCAAAACCCCGGGAAGCGCCCGTAATGAACCAAACTTTATTACCGCCTGATGTTTCATTTTGATGTGCCATTTCTACATTTTAAATTAATGATAGAGCAAAGGTCAACCAATCCAGTTTGCTGCTTGTAGCCTAATTGGGGGTTTTTGTAGCCAAAATGAGAAAGCCTATTCCCCCAGGGATTATAAATACAATTTTCCCTCCATTACGATTACGGAAGATCCGCTTATCCAGACTCCGTCAGACACCACTTTGACCTGTATCGTTGACGGCTGATCAACATATTCACCTTGTAGTATCCGGTAATCCCGGTCTTTCTGTATATGGCCCACTTTTTCCAGGTAGCCTGCCAAAGGTCCGGCGGCTGTGCCTGTTGCGGGGTCTTCATCAATCCCTATACTGGGATTAAAGAAACGCGCTTCAGCGAGGTAATCTGTTTTGAAATGGTTAGTGGTAAACAGGTAACATCCTTCAAATCCAAATTTCCCGGACGCTTCTTTTAATTTAGATTTATGTAAGGCAGCACTCTTCAGCGACTCCAAGTCCCTGACAGGAACCATCAAATGCCCCACTTCCGTTTTTACAATGCTGATTTCCCACCCGTTTAAGCCGAGGTCATCGGTTGTTAACCCTACTGCTTCAGCAATCACATTGGCAGGAACAGTACCTATAATTTCAGCGGGGCGCTGCTTCATACCCACATAGGGAAGTCCATTCTTTTCACTAATGTCCAGCGGTATTTTTTGCCCTGCCATCAGTACCCAGGGTTTTCCATTTTGCCCATTGAAAATGTCCCATTTTTTTAACAACGCCAAGCATACCGCACCCAAAAGGTTGTGACCGGCTCCGATTATTTCAAATTTTGCAGGGGTGAATGAGCGCACCTTAAGGCCTTTGCCTACTGCGGAGTAATTTACAAAAGAGGTTTCCGAGTATCCAAACTCTCTAGCAATGTCATAATACTGTTCCAATTCCAGTTCTTCATCCGCATAAACCACCGCCAACTGATTGCCCTTGAATTTATATTCGGTAAACACATCCAGTACGTAATAGTCTAGCTTTTTCATCATTGATTTCATATTAGGATGTTCAAAACTAGGCTGAAATGCTATATTTTTGTTACTAGTTAACAAAAGGTAACCAGTTACCTTTTGTTAACTATCTATCGAATTATGGAAAATATAGAAAAACAGGAAGCGACTTGCGAGCAGGAGCTGGCAGCCATTCGGGACAGCCTTGAGGTATTAGGCGGCAAATGGAAATTGAGAATTATGCGTCATCTGAATAATCATATTGGCGAAAAAAACACCTTCAAAAAGATTCAGCGGGAAGTTGAAGGAATATCCGCGAAAATGCTGTCCAAGGAATTACAGGATCTGGAAATAAACCTGCTTGTATCCAGAACTGTAATGAATACCAAACCGATAACCGTCAATTATGCCATCACGGCATACGGACTCAGCGTTTTTCCAGTTACCCAAACATTAGTTGCCTGGGGCTTAAATCACCGCCAAAAGATCAAGTTGTAAACCCTTGAGAGGAGGGAGCCCCTTATAACATCCCCTCAGGCTGGCTTGGCCAGCCATTATTTGTTAAACTTCATTACATATCGGCATTTCGGGAATTTCCGATATACCTTTGCCGTATGGACAGTCTTGAAATATTCAAAGCACTCTCTAACAAGACCAGATTACAAATTTTGCAATGGCTTAAGGACCCGGAGGCCCACTTCTCCCCACAGGAGCATGCCGCCTTTGGGAAGATAGGTGTTTGTGTAGGCCAGATCCAGCAAAAGAGCGGTCTTTCCCAGTCAACCGTGTCTGAATATTTGACGGTATTGCAAAAAGCTGGATTACTAGAGGCGACAAGACTGGGTCAATGGACTTATTATAAAAGGAATGAGAAAGCCTTCGCCGAATTAAGTCGGCTAATCAAATTAGAAATTTAGATATATATGTCAAAAATAGCTTTATCCGTTCTGGACCTGGCCCTGGTTGGGGAAGGTGGGAATGCCCGTACGGCGATTGAATGTACGGTGGAAGTGGCCAGGCATGCCGAATCACTTGGCTACAAACGCATCTGGATGGCGGAACACCATAACATGGCACATATTGCCAGTTCCGCCACCTCCGTATTGATCGGTCATGTGGCTGAAAAAACACAGCATATACGAGTAGGTTCAGGGGGAATCATGCTCCCCAACCATGCCCCCCTTGTCATCGCAGAACAGTTTGGCACCCTTGAAACGCTGTATCCAGGGCGTATTGACCTTGGCCTGGGAAGAGCGCCAGGAACCGATCAACTTACGGCCATGGCGCTACGACGGAATAATCTCTCCACTTCCTATAATTTCCCAACTGATATCCTGGCCTTGCAAACCTATTTCAGCGCCGCCAACAAGGATGCGAAAGTTCGTGCATTCCCGGCGGAAGGGCATCACATTCCCATTTGGATACTAGGCTCCAGTACTGACAGTGCTCACCTTGCTGCCCAGATGGGACTACCTTATGCATTTGCGGCTCATTTTGCGCCAGCGCAATTCCGCACGGCCATCGACATTTACCGGAAGGAGTTCCAGTCGTCAAACCAGTTACAGCAACCTTATGTGATGGCCTGTGTAAACGTGGTGGCGGCCGATACGGATGAGGAGGCGGAATTATTGTCTACCAGCCTGCACCGCATGTTCCTTGGGCTGGTCCTCAATGAGCGCGGTCCACTGCAGCCGCCCGCCCCTTTACCCTCCTCTTATTGGGTCCCGGAAGTCTATAACGCCGTCAACAGTATGACAGCCTGCACGTTTACGGGCAACCGTAATAGCCTTGGTGAAAAATTATCTGCATTTATAGCAGAAACGGGCATTAATGAATTAATGGCCAACAGCCCGATCTATAGCCTGGATGCCAAACTTAAATCCTTTTCCATTTTGAATGATTCACTGCAAGGAAAATGAGCTGCCGCCTCTCAGCCTTTCCGAAATACATACCAGGACGATAGATCCACCCTGCCGTTGCGCGATCAGGAAAAACAGTTACGATAAGGGAAAATCAACCGGCTGGAATCCAAAATAGCTTATTTTTATAAGCATAACCGCATTCAATACCAACGGCAGAAAGGGCGACTGTCGGCAACTCATAGAAATGGAATCGCGCGAAATTCTAAAACGACACATCGAAAAAACGGCATCGTTGACCGATGAGCAATTCGAGTATTTCTTTTCCCACCTACAACATCAGTCTTTCAAGAAGGGTCAAATGATCATCGGTGAAGGGGACAAAGTAGAAAAGGAATATTTCGTGCTTACAGGATGCTTAAAAGCTTTCTTCATCAACGATGAAACAAAAATGTATATTCTCCAATTCGCCATGCCAACCTGGTGGACATCGGACTATAATGCCTTATACAACAACACGAGAGCTACTATCAATATTGACTGCATCACCGATGCGGAGGTGCTATCCCTTTCGAATAGCGACAGGGAAAAAGTTTGCGCTGCCTCCCACCCCATAGAACATTTTTTTCGTTGGAGAACGAACCGGGGATATGTGGCTGCTAATAAGAGATTGCTGTCCCTTATGAACAACAATACCAAAGCCCGGTATGAAGAGCTATTAAGGCTATATCCCGAACTCTACAACATTGTTCCAAAGCATCTAATAGCGGCCTATCTGGGCGTTTCCAGAGAAACCCTTAGCCGACTCTACAATTCCCATAACAAATAGTGACCTACGTCACGTAACCGGTTGAGATTTCCTCGCTTCCTTTGTGCTTAGAATTAAACAAATAACTCCCTCCATCATGCGACTTCTTCTGCTGGCAGCCTTCTTCGTTCTCCCCACACTCGTCGTGCGGGCAAACAATTCAACACTCAAAAAAACAAATGTCATGGAACAGTACAAGGATGACTCATTGGCCATCATCAAAACATTGAACGACTATTTCAAAGGTATCTATGAAGGCGATACTGTCTTATTGGGCAGTACTTTTCAGCCGGGAATCCTGCTTTTCGGCGACATAAAAGGCCAACCCTATTACAAAACCCTCGCTGAATACCTGGACGGGGTAAAAAATCGCCAAAGCCCCAGGGATTCAGGCAAGCCTTTTAAAGGGGAAATCCAGTCCGTTGAAATTATTAACTCCATTGCCGTTGCGAAAGTCAGGGTAAAAATGTACCAATTCGACTATCAGGAATTGCTATCCTTTCATAAAATTGATAACCGCTGGCTCATCGTTAATAAAATGATCACCGACGTCAGCGAATAATCTAAAAGTGACTTCATGTGGCACAACACCAGAGCGGCAACGATCCTCGGCATCCAATATCCGATCCTCCAGGGCCCATTCGGAGGCAACCTTTCCTCCGTGAAACTAGCCGCCACGGTATCTGATCTGGGCGGCCTGGGCGGGTACGGCGCTTATACCTTAACCCCGGAAGAGATCATTACCCTGGACGGGCAGCTAAAAGAAGCTACCCGCAAACCCTATAATATAAATCTATGGGTGTCTGATATAGATTCACCGCCTGGCGGCGTGGAAGATGCTCATTTTGAGCGGGTAAAAGCCCAGTTCAAAACCTATTTCGATGAACTCGGCCTACCCTTCCCGAATAAGCCGGCCCCTGTCCTATCCAAATTCGAGAATCAGATGGAAGCCATCCTGCATGTACGGCCACCTGTCTTCAGCTTTATGTTCGGCAACCCTTCCCCTGTTATATTGGCGCAGTGCAGAAAATTGGGCATCGTCACTATTGGGGCTGCAACGACCCTGGACGAGGCCATTGCATTGGAAGCAGCGGAAGTCGATCTCATCATAGCCTCAGGGTTTGAAGCCGGAGGGCACCGGCCTTCTTTCCTGGCATCGGCAGAATCTTCCCTTACGGGCACCTTTGCACTCGTGCAGCAGATCCGGGAGAAAGTTAAGAGACCCATTGTCGCAGCCGGCGGGATCGCCACCGGTCGGGGGGTTGCCGCTGCCCTGGCGCTAGGTGCGGATGCCGTACAGATAGGAACGGCCTTTTTGGCCTGCGAGGAATCTAACGCGCTGGACATTCACAGACAAATGCTGTTCTCTGACGAATCAAAGTACAGCGTCCTTACCCGGGCATTTACCGGGAGGCTTGGGCGGGGGCTGAAAAGCCGGATATCGGAAGACCTGACTGGAAAAAGAGACAACCTCTTGCCCTTTCCCTTACAAAACCAGTTCATGTCTTCGCTCAGAAAGGCGGCCATCGATCAACAAAAGTGGGACTTAGTTCTGTTTTGGGGTGGGCAGATCGCTCCCATTCTGAAACACAAAAAGGCGGCCGAACTGATGCGTGCGATTGTGGACGAAACAACTGATTATTTCAAGAACCTTTAAAAGCTAGCATTCATGAACACAGGAAAAGTATGGTACGTTACCGGCGCCTCCCAGGGATTGGGGCTGGCCCTCGTCAAACAACTCCTTTCCACAGGCTATCGCGTAGCCGCCACTTCCCGTTCCGCCACCGACCTGCAAAAAGCGACCGGTGTAAATGAGAATGATCGCTTCCTTCCCCTGAAAGTAGACCTCACCAGCGCCGACGATATCCGGCATTCCATCGAACAGACCGTGGCCACTTTTGGCGCCATTGAAGTCATCGTCAACAACGCCGGGTACGGTATGGATGGCACCGTTGAAGAGCTGGACGAGAAAAAAATGCGCGCTATCTTTGAGATCAACGTCTTTGCCACTATTAACGTTACGAAGTTCGCCCTTCCCTACCTGCGAAAGCAGCGCTCCGGGCATATCATCAATATCGCTTCCGTGGCCGGCTTTGTGGGCGCCCCGGGATGGTCCGTCTATTCCGCCACCAAATCCGCTGTGATTGCCTTCTCCGAAGTTCTCGCCCTGGACATTCAGGAGTTGGGGATCAAAGTGACGGTAGTCTGCCCCTCTGGCTTCCGTACCGGCTTTCTCACCAAGGACTCACTGGTCTCCACCCAAAGCCAGATCGCCGATTACCAGGCCGTTGCCAAAACCCAGGCCCGCTACGCCTCTATGAACGGCAAGCAGGACGGTGACCCCGAAAAAGCCGCAACCCTGTTCATCCAGTTGGGCGAAAACCCCCAGCCTCCCTTGCACCTATGGCTGGGCTCCAATGCCGTTGACCGCGCCGGCGAAAAGATCGAATTCCTGGAGCAGGAACTGGCTAAGTGGAAGGATCTGTCTATTTCGGGGGACTTTACCTAGTGCTCCAATGGGAATTACAGTGAAAGCCCATCATGGGTTATTTCCACTACGATCTTTCCCTTCGCCGTTCTGTTCTCCAATGCGGCATAAGCCTCTCCCACCGTTTCCATCGTGTAGTGATGAATGTCCATCCGCGGGGTTAGTTTACCGGACTCGATAAGAGCTGTAGCCTCCCTCATGATCTCCCCATGGTGTGCCTTTCCCTTCCCGCTTAACAGCGGTAAGAGGGTAAAAACGCCCGAATAGGTGGCTCCGCGAAATGACAATGGCGCCAGGCTATGGGTCCCCCATCCCAATATGCTTAACACATGTCCAAGGTAAAGCTTTGTAGCCCGGAAAGAGTCGTCCAATGTCGTACCTCCGATGGTATCAAAAATAATGTCAAACCCTTCGCCATTCGTATGCTCCTTCATATACTCCTCCACCGTAGACGTTGTAAAGTCTATCGGTGTTGCTCCGTATGACTCAATAAGTGAAGCCTTATCGGCCCTATCCGTGGCAAAAACCTTCGCCCCTAAAGCGACAGCCAATTGAACCGCCATATGGCCGACACCGCCTGATCCTCCCTGCACCAGAACCGTCTTGCCTTCCCTTGTATCGGCCCTGTCTACCAGCCCTTCCCAGGCTGTAATAAACGACAATGGGATGGCCGCCGCCTCTCTCATCGACAAGTTAGCCGGCTTCCGCGCCAGCAATGTAGCGTCCACGGCTGCATACTCTGCTAAAGCGCCCTGCACGTTCCCCACTCCGCCGGTCATCCCATACACTTCGTCACCAGGAGCAAACCCTGTGACTCCTTCTCCTATACTGTCCACCACTCCGGCCATGTCAATCCCTAGAATCGCAGGGACCGTCATTTTTGCATGTGCAGCCTGTCCGGCCCTGATCTTAATATCAAGCGGATTAACACCGGTGGCCAGGATCCTGACCAATACTTCCCCACTTCCCGCAACGGGCTTGCCTACTTCCTTTACTACAAAAGGCGTATTGAACTGTTCCAGGATGATTGCTTTCATGAAGCAAAATTGCATGATATATGTTCATAATTAGTTGTACTTGTCGGGCTTTAAGGTGTAAATTTGAGTTATGCGTAATGACATGTTGCACGAACCCTTTGAACTCGTTTTAAGAGAGTTCCTGGACATATGCCCCAGGGGAAAGCATGCGCACAACTTTTTTGAGTTAATCTATATCGTTGCCGGAACAGGAAAACAGGTGATCAACCAAACCTGGATTAATTATGAATGCGGTCATTTGTTTTTATTAGCACCCGACGACTTCCATTCATTTGACATAAAGACACCTACTCAATTCTTCTTTATCCGTTTTAACCCCCTCTATATCACTTCTGACGGCCAGCACAAGATGCTCATACAGCGTCTGGAAACTATTCTCAAAAATGCCAACCATGAACCCGGCAATATTATAAAGAGCCCGGCAGACCAGGCTATTGTCAAATCTATTATGGATACCCTTATTGGAGAACATACCAGTTCCAATCTTTATCGCAGCGAACTAACCCAGCAACTGATCAATGCACTCCTGGTCATCATAGCCCGCAACATTGTCCATCCCCTATCAGAAACAGTCGACGAGCACAGCGACGCCAAAGCCGTCGATATCCTGCAATACATACAGGCCAATATCTGCCATCCTGATAAACTACGCATTAAGCAGGTCAGCGCTCATTTCGGCATTTCAGAAACCTACCTGGGCCATTATTTCAAAAAATATTCTAACGAGAGCTACCAGCAATACATCATGCACTATAAGTTCAAACTCATTGAAAACCGTTTGCTTCACAGCAACATGCGTATAAACGAGATCGCCGATGAATTCGGCTTTACCGATAAAAGCCATTTCAACAGAATGTTCAGGAAGCATCGGGGAATGAATCCATCGGCATTCAAAAAATCCTCAAAGGCGGCCATCCTTTGATATCCATTCACAGGAATAAACGAATTTTGCCCTATGATCATTAGAGCAAAGGAAAACTGGATCAAGATGTTGTTCGTGTGGAACGGGTCCGTATTGCCAAGAATACTTCCGCGCCTTCTCTTGTTATTTTTAATTTCAGCCGTTATAGTCTACTCCAAAGGCACCTTCCTTCACTATAAGATTCCGCTTAATCCTGCCCCGTTTACGCTGTTTGGCATAGCGCTGGCCATCTTTCTGGGCTTCAGAAACAATGTCAGCTATGATCGTTTTTGGGAAGCGCGTAAGCTATGGGGATCGATGTTGAATGATACGCGTTCCCTTGCCCGGCAAGCCATCACATCCACCGGCTATGATCCGGCCGGGGAAGAAATCCCTTCCTTTATCCATCAATTAATTGCCTTTGCCTATTCGCTAAAGCACCAGCTAAGACATACGGATGCCAGTGAGGATGTTCGAAAAAGAATGCCCCCCGCATTGGCCGGCCAGGTCAATAAGGCGGTCTACAAACCTATTATTATCCTGAATCAAATGGCCTCATGGGTTCAAAAAGCCAAAGAGGCAGGAAAGATTGATTCAATCGTCCAGGCCACCTTTAACGATAACTTCAATAAATTATCGGAAATAGTGGGAGGCTGTGAAAGGATAGCCTCGACTCCCATGCCGTATACGTACAAAATCTTATTACACCGTACGGTCTATGTCTACTGTTTCTTGCTGTCCTTTGGCTTTGTGGACAGCCTTGGCTGGCTAACACCGTTCATGGTCGCCTTCATTGCGTATACATTCGTCGCCCTCGAAGCCATTGCAGATGAAATTGAAGAACCCTTCGGGACGGAGCCAAACGACCTGGCGCTGAATGAAATGTGCAGGATGATTGAGACCACTCTTCTGGAAATGGCCGACATGCCCGGGCCGCATCATCCGGCATCAAATGGGTTTAAGAGGGATTAAAACAAAAAGGGCGCCCGAGGCGCCCTTTCCTAGTAAATACCCTTTTGATGATGCGCCAGCGAAGAAGCCTGTTCCAGCGACATGCCGAAATGATCGGCAATTAATTGGGGCGGATTGGCATTCAACCAATCATTCAGCGAAAGTTCCTGATAAACCGGGCTATTGAAGAGTATGATCAGCTTTAGCGTTTCAGTGCCGGTATTTTCAATATAGTGGCCGTATCCTTGTTTTATGAATGATACCATTCCTTTGCTATAAGGCATCGTTTTTACACGGCCATGCGAACCGAAAATACTTATGTTCCCTTTGCCGCTCATGACGTATTGCCATTCGTCTGCATTGGGGTGCCAGTGCATTTCACGGATGGCTCCGGGTTCAATATTCATGCGCATAGAAGTAATCGTAGTCTGAATAGGAAACTCTAGTGAAGAAACCAGCTTTACGGACCCGCCATTAAACTGCTGGTATATGCCATCTGCTTCCATATGGTACTTATGGGAGGAATTACTAAATGGAATAGCAGGATCTATGTTTTTCGGCCTTGGTTCAACGGCAATCTTTCCCGTTCCGATATAAAGTTCCTTTTTAGGCAATGCCGCAAAGAAGCTCGCGGGTAACCCGGTGTTACGTGCCAATATCTCCGGAGATGTATGGCTTACCCAGTCTGTTATACTAAAGGTCCCGAATTCGGAAAAATGCCCATTGTCAAATCCCAACAAAAAATGACATGGCTTATCCCCTAAACATTGCAGCATGTGCCCATGCCCTTTAGGGAAATACCAGATATCGCCCTTTTCGAACTCATCGGTGGAAGTGGTGCCGTCAGGGGTAATAACCGTTGTGCGTACTTGGCCTTCCAGGATATAAGCCCACTCTGCCGCTATGGAATGCCAGTGCATTTCACGAAAACTGCCCGGGTTCAAGTGCATGGACACACCCGCAATGCTTTGGGAAACAGGAAATTCTTCGACCGTGGCTTCTTTCGCAGTCCCCCCAGGGCTCACGTAGCCGGTACTTCCGTTTTCAATATCGTATACGAAATCTTCCAGCTCCGCCGGTGAATTGCCGGATGAAGGCTTTGAAGAAGCGCCGGATGATGATTCCGGCGATTTGGGCGCGGACGCATTCGCCGTTCCGGGGATTAATGCGTTAAGGCTTGCCCCAGCTGCGATCATGCCTAGCGTTGAAAGGGATGCTGCAGAAATGAACCCACGTCTTGTCGTTTCCATAAATATATGAGTTTAATACACCGCAAACCTACAGGGTAAATTTATAAAAACCAAGCAATTCATCATATCTTTCATAAATTCATCTGATGTTTAAGATGCCACCAAGATCCAATATTTAAAGGCGCCTACCTGCTTATGTATAAAAATGCCGCCCCCTATGCAGCCAAAATGGGCAAAACCCATTAAACATCGTATGTTTGCAGTGAAAGGGATATTTTGTATTATGAAACTTTACGAAAAGGTAATTGACCATATAAAAAAGGACATTGCCAATGGCAAATTCAAGCCCGGGGAGAAAATACCTGCAGAGCCGGAATTGATGAAATTATACGATGTGGGCCGTTCGTCGATCAGGGAAGCAATCAAAACGCTTGCCGAATCCGGCTTCTTAAAAGTGCAGCAAGGTTCTGGAACCTTTGTCAACAGCAATTATCAGGGCACCAGTATAGAACAACGTCTGAAGAGGGCTGATTTTGATGATATTAATGCGGTAAGGGCGCTCCTGGAGAAGGAGATTGTCAAGCTCGCCACCCTACACCATACGGCCAGGAACCTCTCAGCAATCGAAAAAGCGCTCAATAACAGGAAGCTGGCCATACAATCGGAAAAGGCAAAGGAATGCGTGGATGCGGACATCTCTTTTCATATGTCTATCGCGGAAGCTTCCGCCAATACGGTACTGGCTGATCTGTATGACAGCTTCACGGTGATCATGCGCAATTTTTTCTCAGCCAGAGAGAAACAAGGGGTCAGTTATTTTGCCATGAATCACCATTTGCATGAGCAGCTATATAAGGCTATTGCCAGTAAAAAGCCCAATCTTTCGCAACAGGTGCTTCAGAAGATCTTAGAGAACAATTATTAAAACAAATAACGGGTCAGCGTTAATTGGCTAACCCGTTATCTACTTAGCCTAAATGTACATTTAATTTGTGGCGCCGCCATTTACCAAAAGATGCTGGCCGTTGACAAAAGAGGACAAATCGCTTGCAAAAAATTCGGCAACATTGGCAACATCTACAACTTCAGCCAGTCTTCCCATAGGGCAACTGTCCAGCAATTGCTTTCTTAATGCAGGATAGCTGTCGGCTTTCGCAAAAATCCCTGAATGGTCAACCGCGAATGGAATAATTGTGTTTACGGTTACACCCCGGTGCCCAATTTCTTTGGAAAGAATATCGACCAGATACCTTGGTGTGGTTTTACTGCCACCATATACCGCCATTCCAGGAACCGGATAAGAAGTAGTGCTGGATGCGACGTAGATGATCCTACCATTGTCTTCCACATTGCGCGCCGCCTGTTGCAGGGTGAAATAAGCGCCTTTGGTGTTAATCGAAAATACCCTGTCGAATTGCTCTTCTGTAAAGTCTGTTACGGGCACTTCTACCATTTCAATACCCGCATTAGCCACTATAATGTCTATTTTGCCAAAAGCTTTCTTTGCTTCTGCAAACAGACGTTCGAGGTCAGCCACCTTGCTTACATCCGCCTGCACAGCAATCACTTTTACGCCCATGGCAATAATGTTACTCAATACTTCATCAGCCGATACCTTGTCTTTGGAATAATTAATAACGATATCAGCACCGAGTGCTGCATAACGTTCAGCAATTGCTTTTCCTAATCCCCTTGCTGATCCTGTAATGAGCGCAACTTTGTTCTTTAAAGTGTTCATGTTAATTATTTTTGAAATGAATGTATATGATGTGTTTATGCCATGCCTCCGTTGATACCTATATTTTGAGCGGTGATCCATTTGGCCTCGTCACTGGCCAAAAAGAGCACGACCTTTGCAATGTCTTCCGGCTCCCCTATGCGGTTAAATGCCGACAGAGAAGCTAAACGGTCGATCGCTTCCTGTGGTTTTCCTTTTGTGAACAGTTCGGTATTGGTAGGGCCAGGAGAAACGGAATTTACATTAATGCCCCTGCCCCCTACTTCTTTTGAAAACACACGGGTTAATTGCTCAACCGCCGCCTTGGTTGCCACATAAGTGCTGTAACCAGGCAACATAATGCGGTTTACAGAAGTAGAGAAATTGATCACGCTGCCCCTATCAGCCAAACGGGTAGCTGCTTCACGCATGGTATTGAAAGTACCCCTTACATTGATATCAAATTGACGGGTAAAGTCTTCGTCAGTGGTGTCTTTAAGCAGTTTGGTGACCATGATGCCGGCATTATTTACCAGCACATCAACCCTGCCATAATGAGTGATGACGGCATCAAACAAGCGTTTAACTTCATCAGCTTTGCTGACATCCGCCTGCACTGCTATAGCCTCCCCTCCATTTTGTTTTATTTCATCCACTGTCTGTTCCGCGGCCTCTTTGCCACCGGCATAGTTAACGGCTACTTTAGCCCCGGCTTTAGCCAATTTGTGGGCGATTGCGGCGCCGATGCCTCTTGAGGCGCCGGTCACCAAAATTACTTTTTCGTTTAAAGTGCTCATATTTCTTTGTTTTAGTTTGATAGAACAAAGATGAAATATGAGCAGCCGCAAAAAGTACAGGTATTACACTATTAGATGCAAATATCTAAGATCACGGTTGGCCGTGTTGTTTGCGATAGGAAATGGGAGAGAGGTTGGTGTGCTTTTTAAAATAATTGCTGAAATGCGCCGATTCCGTAAAACCCAGCAGGCCGGCTATTTCTTTTATTGAAGTCGCATAATTTTGCAATAGCGATTTTGCCTCGGCAATGGTTTTATCAGCTATCCAGGTGCCGACGGATTTTCCGGTCTTCGTTTTAATGACATTGCTAAGGTAATTGGGATGCAGGTTTTGCATGGCGGCATAGTCTTGTACCCTGTACACCTTTTCGTCTTTGCCCGCTACCAAATTCCGGTAATGATCTTCCAGGTTCTTTTTAAATACTTTAACGATCAGGGAACTCCGGTTACCCTCATAAATCGGGTTATAATCCTCCCAGAAATACTCTTTTATCTTTAAGAGCAACACTACAAACAGACTGCCGATGATCCTGTTTTTATAAATGGAATCACCCCGATGCTCTTTGTGGATCTGCCCGCATAGCAGCTCTAATTCTGTGAAAAGCATGGGTTGCAGGATCCTGGGCTGAACCGTTTCTGTAAGTAAAAAGGAGAATTCCTTGTAAATATCGTGATGCACATGCTCTTTCAGGTAAGACTCATCAAACGTGATCAGGCATACATCTGTAATGGCATACCATTCAAAAGTCCTATAGTTTCCCGGATTGGTAAAATAGACAGTTCCCGGCTCTATAGGAAATGTCATTTCATCAATAGTATATTTTCCATGGGCATCCTTCACAAACAAGAAACTGAAATAATTCGGCCGGTAAGGAATGGACTTAAAAGGAAATTCGGTGAAGGTATCTTTTAGATAATGAATGGTAAACCCGGATGTGGGGTCAACCAAATCCACGGGCAGCCCCATTCTTTCATATAGGTCATATAGGGTTTTGGCTATAGCCTCCTTTTTATGCATTCACTAAAATAAGCATCTTTTCAATCCCTGGGTCACACACTGTCTTTAGCGATGAATGGAGCCGCATAATGCGCCAGGGACATGACCGTTATCTGGGGGTTCACTCCCAGGCTCGTGGGAAATACGCTTGCATCACATACGAATAAGTTCTCAAATCCGAATACCCTGAATTCATGATCAACAACACCCGTTGAGGCGTCGTTACTCATCACATTGCCCCCCTGCGGATGTCCTGTTCCCGTTGAAATATCCCGTGAGGACTTTACGTCCTTCCTGAATCTATCGGTAAGGTCCTTCACCGTTTTGTATTCGTAATAATTAAATGTATTGGGCATCACCCTTTCGGCGCCGCCCGAGAGATAGATCTCTGAAACTTTTCCCAGGCCTTCCATAAGGCTGTCAAAATCTTCTTCCGTCGGAGTATAGTTGATGTCTCTTCCAAATAAACCGGCTGCCTTTACTTCTGCATTCGAGGCGGTTCCTACCAGGATACCCGTACAAGCCATGTTGGGGTAATGCAGCATGTTATTAAAATGCTGGTCGAACCACCCGGGCATAGCTGTTGACTGGAACATAGGCGGATTGAACCAGGTCTCCATTACATACCGGCGATTATTTGTCTTTAAAAAATGGGAAATCTGAAGCCCGTCATATGAATTTACGGTTTGTCCGTAAGCCGCTGTTATCTGGGAGCCCAGGTTGAAAGCCAGCTTCTTCCCTGCGTTGGAAATTCCTAGTTTTGATTTGATCAGCAGTATACTGGAAGAAATGGCCCCGGCAGATGACACAAAGGTGTTCCCCTTTATCGTGATCTTCCGCCCGTTCTTAAATTGCCCCGTTACCGATACAATTCGCTTCCCATCGCTTCCCTTATTAAAGCTTAACGCTTCACACCCCGCGATGATCTGTAAAGCGCCTGGTTTGCTGAGTTGGGTGAGCGGCAGGATCGTATCCACCATGGAAAGTTTTCTACCATAGTGGCATCCGATATTGCAATACCCGCAGCCAAGACATCCGTCAATATTAGCCATGATGGAGTCCAACTCCGGTTTGGTATAACCCATGGCGGCGCAGGCCTCAGAGAAAAGCCGTCCCCCGGGATTCAGGTATTTATCAAGGGTCATTTCCGGAGTATGGGCTACATCCATCAGCTTGTATATATCATCCATGGACTTATCATATTTCACGCGGTCGATGCCCACACCCATATCCTTGATCCATTTATCCAAAATATAATCCGGGGTACGAAAGCACGCTGCGTTATTTACAACTGTCGAGCCGCCTACACAGCTCCCCTGAAAGACCTGGAACCGGAAGTCCCTAGAAATCTGCAAGGCCCCATCGGCATAGAGGCGGGATACCATTTCTACTTCATTCTCCGTAAATGTGACAGGCCGCTCAAATGCGCCCTTCTCTACCAGTAAGACCTGTCTTCCCAGGCCTACCAGTTGGTGCGCCAGGATAGAGGCCCCGGCCCCGGACCCAACGATAACGACATCCGCCGTGATCTCGGAATCCTTAAGGTCAGTTTCACCCAATACCTGTAATTGTGTGCTTTTGGAATGGTTTACCGGAAAGTCCTTCATTCGTTCCGGGACATTCTTTCTTTGCGAAAAGGGAATATATCCGATATTCTTATACACCCGGGGGTCACTGTAATAGCCCATATAGCACAATTGCTTTGACATCCGGATCGCCGCCTGGACCAGTTGCATATACCAGTCGGGCATATATTCAAATTCAACATCCGTCAGGAAGCGGCGCTTCAGGAAATTCAGCCTGTCGTCGGGCAGCATCAGGCTTAACGGCACGTGAAAGGATAAGAGCGGATATATTTCCATACACGTCAATACCAATTTCATTACCCATTTTGATTTGGCATTAAATCGCATCAAATAGCCATCGACGTTGATAGCCACTTCTACAGGCAATATATCCAGCTTGTCGCCCTTGCTATCGCCGGCCACACAGACTGCGGCAACCGCCTGCATCGTTTGAAATTGCCGGGGGGAGAGATACTTCAACCCATACCTCGCCTTTGCCGCCGCATGGAACAATATCCAGAGTACCGCTCCGATCAGCGTATAAGTAATGGTCCTTGGCCCAAATACCGGCCAGCCCATGCCGGGCGCTTTATCCCAGATCCAATGTGCAGCCGACCACAGAACGGCAACCACTAGGAACAACAGCAAGCTCCTCACCAGGACGCTGAACCGTCTGATGTCTCCTATGGCTAAAATCAGCAACAGGACGACCAGCGCCCCCTGCAATAGGGAGCCGTTGGAGAGAATGGTATAACTATTCCAGGCAGGCTCTTTCAGGAAGGAAGGTGTCCATCCCGGAAAAAGATGAAAGAAAATCGCCGCCAGGGACAGTAGAAGCAGCAATTTCAAGAATAACCGGAGGCGGAGTTCGGCAGTCGTCAGAACAGGATTCATACAATATAATTTTTAAGGATCACCATGGGAGATACCGGATCTCCTGGCGATGCCCCAGTAAGAAATAGCAATAGAACAGATTGGTATTTTTTCCTAAATGCAGGTATGCCTTACAAAGCATAAGACTATAGTCCCCTTCGTTGGGTAATACAACAAAGTCCCTGATCATTGCAAAGAACCGCAAATACCATTTATGGAAAGGCACATCATAATTGAAGGTGACGAGATGCCTGTAAGGCGCATTCAGCTTATCCAAGGGTTCGTCTTTCACGTAGGAAACACCGAAATAGCCCAATTGATTTGGGCGGACCTTATGCAAGCCCACTTCCCATTGTCCCAGATACTTCTGATGATCCTGAACGACCGTTTCATTATAGCCGCTGTTAACGCCATCCTTTTTCCAAAAGCCTTTTTTGAATTTCTCCCCGGATACGAACCTTCCCAAAGCTTCGTGATTCCATCCGCAATAAATATACCCGTTGAGTTTCTCGATGTCCGGGGGCCTGCCTGTCCGCAGGATGTTTTCAAGGGTCGCCTTGTCGGCCTGTGCAAGGGTTTCATATGTCCATTTCTGTGTCATAATATAGTTTTGTGAGTGTATAAAATAGAAGGTCACTAATCAACCGGCTTTTTCCAGGCGCCCGTTCCGATCAATCCGTTTCTCGCGAGAAGATTCCGAAAATCCGGCTCCAACCCCGTCGCTACAGTATCCTGTTTAATCCTGGAAGTCACAATGTCATACACCTGCTGATCCGGAATATCATAAATGTGTTTCGTGGTAATGGTCAGCATGCGCAGGTATCTCTGCCGGCTTCTCCAGACGAGGAGAATGATGCCGGCCGCGATGGCCCCGATCGTAACCAGGAGCCAGGCCGCATACTTTTCAACGAATGAAACGTCCCGTTTTATTTGCGGATTAATGTCATTGCGGAGCCCCTGGGATATCCTAATCATGGAACTATCAACGATGTGCGCCACCGCCGTATCAATGATCTTCGTCAGGGCGGCATTCGTCTTTGGCCCCAGCAATTCATCCCGGATCAAACCCAGTTTACCCCGGGTAGTATCGCTGAGTACTTCCGATAGCAATTGATTTAAGGCGCCCTTCATTTGCAGCACGTCCGCTTTCGTTTTTCCAACCAGGGCCGCCTGCACATTGGCCATATTCATCTGCAAATGACGGCCGGTAAGAACTTCAACAAGAGAATCGGCCCATACCAGGATTTTGGGGTTAAGCACGCTGTCCTCAAGAGTATTTGCTTTTACTCCCAGCGTATCTGTAAAAGAAACGAGTATAGAATCGAGTAATTTGGAGAGCTTTTCCCGGGTCTCCGGGTTTGCCAATTCCTCCCTCATACCTGCGATCAAACCCCGGCCAATGCTATCTGTCGTTCCGGAAATGCCTTTACCCAGGTTGCTCCCGATCTTTTCAAATGAACAAGCGTTCAAAAAAAAGGCGCATGCATAAATGAGGAGGATCAGATAACATTTGTCCTTTTTCATATTCCTAGTTTGAATGGTATCCAGGTCATTTCCGTCGTATCAGCAATTGGGGGTCCGGCCTGCCGGCATCATCATTCCATCGCTGTAACTGGTCCGTCACGGGCATGAGACGATCATCCGGATCACGGGTCAGGTGTAAAAATGTATAATTCCCGTCTTCCCTGACTTCCGCTGTGGTTGTTTCTATCACTGGTATCCAGGTTCCGGTGTTGTAGAATACATGCTGAGAACCATTTGTGTAGGAGCCAGGGTTATGTGTATGGCCCATGGACATCATCCGATATTGGCTGCCTGTCTTCAGGAATAAGCGATGGGCATAGTCATCCAGGCTCGATGGCTCCACAAGCTGTAGCCAGCCGATGATCCGGGCCAGGAAATAAGTTAAGACCAGCGCCCCTACGCTGCCCAGTGCTTTCAGGGCTGTCTGCTCTATACCCGAAAGCTGGCTCTCCAGCGCAATGCCGTTTTGTATCCCGGGCCAAAAGGTAAACAAGGCGTATATGACAATTGGTATCAGCGCCAATAGTAAAGGCAGCACGCGTCGCAGCATAAACCACACATAACGCCCATTTGTCATTAACGTCCTGACAGCAAAAGGAAGTTGAGAGCCAAATATTCTTATGGCTAAGGGAAAGTTTTCCCTCACAAGGATCGGAACTACATTTCCCACTGGTCTTACTTTATCCAGGTAAGGATAGTACAGTTCGACGCGATTGATCAGGTACCGGTTAAAAAACGAACCAAAAGGAAGATTGATCTGACTGGGTTGCTTTTTTAACGTAGGGCTGCCAAGTACCATCGCAAATTTGTCGTATCGATGACCATGTTCCAGGTACAGGGTATCATCAATAAGTACCGAGTCATCCGCAAATGAGAGATTTGGCAGCACGGTATTCAACAAGCCGCCTGATAAAGAATGGTCGGCGGCAGCCTCGGCGATTAACAGCCTGATATAATTTCTGACGGAATACCAAACCAATTCGAGGTCGTGGTTACCTTTGAGGATCAATATCCGGTGGCCTTTTCTAAGCCAATCGCCTAACGCGGCAAAGGCACGGGGATGTCCCTCCCGGATTTTTATTAATTTATAGATGGTCTTGTAATCGTCTGTCTCCAGTCCATATTTCCTTTCACGGGAAGAAATGGATTGTTCCAGCTCCTGAACCGTCTTATGGATGCCAATCCTACCAAGCTCCTGCTGCCATTTCGTGAACGCGCTCACGATTTCTCCCCGAAAAGGCTTTAGGTGGGACTTTGCCACTTTGCCCGGGAAATCTGTCACCCGCAAAAAGTCGAAAGTGTCCCCGTTGATCACTAAAAGCGCCTTTTTCTCCTTGACAGTCCAGGATGCATTTGTCAAAAACCGTTCAAAGGCCTCATCAGCAAAAAAGTTCTCCGTGCCCTGATAGACACCCAACCTATCCCGCCCAGAGGCTATATGCAGGTCGCTAATAACAAAAATGTCCTCCTTTTTTGAAGCGAATGGAACAGGTGTCGTAACCATGGGAAAGGAGGCAGACATAAATCGTCCAGGCTCCTCCTTGTAGGTGTCTGGATTCACAACATAAGGCCAGGCAAGGCCCGTTTGCTCACATGAATTCAGTATTTCCTGTATATTTTCCAGTTGGGTAAATTAATCTCCCGAATGGAAAGGTTTACAGGTATTTCCTCTGATTCTTATGAGTATAACTACGGAAGTTGGATACCCGTAGCTTGTTCTGCCAGGCTCCACAGTTTTTTGGCCACCCCTGCATCCAGCGCGTTCGGAGTGATCGTGGCTTCGGCTGGAAATCCCCTGTATCCTCCGTCTTGGTCAGGGCCATATAACCCTCCTTTGGTAATATCCGGTGATACCGCGGCATATAGGGTGGATAAAGCCCCCTGGGAAGGTTCCATCAGCTTGCCCACCCGCTGGACCGCCGCCTCAAAGGCGTCAGGGTTCATATGCCTTGCCAACGCTGTTTGGTTCGCACCTGGCTGCGCAGCTACAGATATGGTTTGAGCCTTAGCGGCGCTTAACCTGCGTTGTAATTCCACTGAAAACAGCAGGTCGGCCAGTTTGCTCTGAGCGTATTCTCGCATAGGATCATAGGAATTTTCTGATTTCAGGTTATCAAAATCTATGATCCCACTCAGGTAAGCCAGGCTGCTTACAGTGACGATCCGGGAGCCAGGGGTTGCATTCAACAGAGGGTATAAATAACCCGTCAGTGCAAAATGCCCCAAAAAGTTAACCCCGAATTGTAACTCATACCCTTCGGCTGTTTTAGATGCGGGTGGTATCATCACTCCGGCATTATTGATCAATAAGTGGAGCCGCCGATGCTGTTGAATAAAAGCTTCCGCAAATTGTTTTACGGATGCGAGGCTTGATAAATCAAGCACGCCTGGTTCCAGCGAACCCTTGCCCTTCTGTTCCTCCATTTGGGAAAGGGCCGATACTGCATTTTTCAGGCTTCTGCACGCTAATATAACATGGGCGCCTGCTTCGTATAATGCAAGGGCCGTTTCAAAGCCTATGCCTGCATTGGCGCCGGTTACAATCACCGTTTTACCTGTCTGATCCCCCATATTGTCTTTTGTCCACATAATGAAATTGTTTTATGAGGCAAAGTTCACAAAATGTTACATAAGGGGGATACCAAAAGGAAATCAAAAAGTACAGAAATCAATCAATTGTAGATTGCCTGAATTTTTGGGGAGTGGTCTTGACCCCGCTTTTAAAGAAGCCTGAAAAATGGTTGGGCTCCTCAAAGCCAAGGCTCCAGGCAATATCAGCGATGGTCCAGTTGGTGCTCTTCAGAAGGATTTTAGCTTCCTCCAGCAATCTTTTACTAATGAGCTGGGAAGTGGTTTGACCGGTTGTTTCTTTCAGCGCCTTGTTCAGATGATTGACATGTACATTTAATTGCCGGGCAAAAGCAGAGGGGGTATTGAGTTGAATAACCTGATAGCCCAGTTCAATCGGGAACTGACGTTCGAGCAATTCGGCAAACATCACAGTAATCCTTTCGGATGCATTAGAGCCGGCAGATATATGCATGGAAACCGGTTGCATTTTTTGGGCCTCATGGACGACTTCCATTAAAAGATTACGCAACAAATCATATTTATACACATAAGCGCTTTGCAATTCGTTAAATATCCTTGAAAAAAGCGCTTCATATTTAGACACTTCCACTGCTGTAAGAGGTATAACGGCGGCTTCGGCAAACTGGAAAACGGGATAGTCCTTGATATTCCCGAAACGGTTAAAAAAAGGCTCGGTGAATATGCACACATAGCCACTTTGCTTTTCACTGATCCTCTCCCAGAAATAAGGGATCGTAGGATTGGTGAACACCAATGCGCTTTCCAGTAATTCTGTGCATCGATCGGCGTAGTGTATTTTATTATGCCCGGTGATCAGGCTGACCTTATAAAAACTGCGCCGGCTATAGGTTATTTTTTGGGGCTTGGGCAAAAGAATGTCTTCAATCCTGAAAATGTTGAAATGGCCAATTTCATTTGTAACTGGTCCCGAAGCCTGGTTAATATGCTGATAGAATGTTTGAAGTTCAACAAGGGAAGACATTCCACAAATATACAAAAATCAAATAATTGCTATCTCATTTCCGGGCGGCTTCCCAGCCGATAATGGCATTCTTACGGGTAGCGCCCCAATGATACTGCCCAATCTCTCCGGTAGCCCTGATCACCCGGTGGCAGGGGATGAGGAAGGCTACCGGGTTTTTACCGATCGCTGTACCGACGGCCCGGGGAGCCCCTTCATGGCCGGACCTTTTAGCCAGGTCGGAATAACTAACCAAGGCACCGGCCGGTACTTCCAGTAAAGTTTCCCAAACCTTGATTTGAAAATCCGTTCCCTTGAGGTGCAGTTTTATCTCATCCAGTTTGCTCCAATCCTGGGTGAATACAAACAGGGCATTTTGCTGCACGATGTCCACAATCTGATCGTAACGGGCGTTGGGAAAAATGGCCTTCAATTGCCCCAAGGCTTTTTCTTCTCCTTCATCGGCAAAGGCCATGTGGCATATCCCCTTTGGAGTGGAAGCCACGATGACCATACCAAAAGGCGTATCGGCAAAAGTATAGTTGATGTGCAGCGAGGCTCCCCCATTCTTATACTCCCCCGGGGTCATGCCTTCCACTTTAATAAACAGGTCATGTAACCGTCCTGTTCCTGAAAGCCCCGTTTCAAAAGCCGCATCGAACAGGCTTGCCCCGGTCGTTTTAAGTATTTCCTTGGCGTGTTCAACGCTCAGGTATTGCAGGAATTGCTTAGGAGTTACCCCAGCCCATTGCTGGAACATCCGTTGAAAATGGAAAGGACTCAGGTGTACGTGCTCGGCCACTTCATCCAACTTAGGTTGCGCCTTGAAATTTTCCTTGAAGAAGCTGATGGCCTCAGCCACTCTATTATAATTGACTTCTTGTTGCGTTTCCATGATTTCTTTTATTTAAAATCAAAATTACGGATGACAAAAACGGATAAGAACCCGTTACTTGCGATCCTGACGGAACCCAGGATGTTACTCACAACCAAAGCGAGCCTATGGCGCACAAAAGCGCGACGGTCATGACCAGGGATCCGATCTTCAGGAAGGTCCAGGCGCTTACGTACTGCCCTTCCCTGCGTAAAGCCACCAGCCAGAGTATGGTGGCAAGAGATCCCGTGATGGAAAGATTAGGTCCCAGATCCACACCGATCAGGATAGCGCTTTTGACCATTTCGGGCAAGTGACCTGCCTGCACTGCATTACCTGCGATAAGGCCCATCGGCAGGTTATTCATCAGATTAGCCGCAAAGGCTGTTATTAAGCCGCTGCCCCAGGCCGTAACCGTGACTGAGTGAAGGGCGCTTTGATGCAGGAAATGGGTAATGGCCTGGGTCATTCCCGTCTTATTCAGCGCCTCTACAACGACAAACAACCCTGCAACCAGGGGAATAACTGACCATGAAACACCCTTTATAACGATCCATGGGTTCTTTTTGGCCCTGATGATGACAATGGCCGAAGTTAAAATGCCGGTAATGGCCGTAGGTAGCCCCAACTGGATGTCCAGCGCTGAAGACACCAGCAGGATGATGGCTGTGGCAGCAATTCCCACTATGGCCGTCTTGCCCCCTTGCGAAAGGTTGGGTATCGGAACATGGGTCCCGACTTTCTGTTGTAGCGCTTTTCGCTGTGTAAAACGCAACATCCAAAAAGTCACTCCGATAGAAAAGAGGGAAGGAAGCATATATTGCGGCAACCATTGCAACAAGGGAGGCATATGGCTGCCGTATATGACCAGGTTGGCAGGATTGGAAATAGGTAGCACAAAAGAGGCGGCATTGGCAATAAAAGCGCAGATCAGCAAATAAGGCAGCGGCTTATCCACTTTGGCCGCCTTGACAGCCGCTGCTACGGCGGGTGTCAGGACCACCGCCGTAGCATCATTGGATAAAAAGGCAGTGACCACGATGCCGACTCCATAAATTAAAATAAAAAGCCTTTTCGGAGATCCTTTAGCCAGCCTGGTTGCGTGCGCCGCCAGCCAGTCAAACAATTTTTCCTCTCTTGCCGTTTCCGCAAGCAACATCATACCCGTCAAAAACAGATAAACATCCGCCCCTTTGGCAATGCCTCGTATCCCTTCCGAAGGGGAGATCAGTCCCGACACCACTAGGAGGATGGCGCCGCCTGCGGCCCAGATGGCTTCCGCCATTTTGAATGGGCGTATAATAACACCGGCAATAGCCAAAAATGAAATTATCCAAATAGCCAGATGAGTCATATATTATACCGAAGATATTAATTCCGTTGCTTAATGGGAGCACAGCACCCATCAAACAACGGTAATGACCGGCCCGCCATTCTGAAGATGGAGAGTACCGAAGGATCGGCAATGGCTGGCAGGCAATCCCTGTTCCTGCAATAATATTTCAAAGACAGGGGCCTTTTCCTCCGACACCGCTACCAACAGTCCCCCGCTCGTCTGGGGATCGGCCAGTATATATCTCTGCTCATCGGAAAGTGCACTCACTTTATGACCGTAGCTATTCCAGTTGCGCTTCGTACCACCTGGAAAACATTCTTGCCGGAGGTAATGAGGTAATGACGCGATCACCGGGACCTTATCGAACGCTATAAGGGCTCTTAAACCGCTGCCTTCACACATTTCAGCCAGGTGACCGAGCAGGCCAAAGCCTGTCACATCGGTCATGGCCTTCACATAGTCCAGTTGACCGAAAACTTCCCCCAGCTTATTCAGGGTCACCATACTTTGTAAGGCTGTGGCAGCATCCTCCGGAAGCAGCAGTCCTGATTTCTGGGCTGTGGAAAGAATACCAACCCCCAGCGCCTTCGTCAGGTATAAGTGACACCCGGCGGTGGCAGTGGAATTTTGTTTCAATTGAGGGATATGGACGAGGCCGTTCACCGCCAGGCCAAAAACGGGCTCCGGGCAATCGATGCTATGTCCGCCTGCCAGGGTAATGCCAGCCTCTGCACAGATTTCCCTGGCGCCTTCCAATACCTTTTGCGCCACTTCAGGAGACAGCTTTTCAATCGGCCAGCCAAGGATAGCAATAGCCAGGACCGGCTTTCCACCCATGGCATACACATCGCTGATGGCATTGGCCGAAGCTATCCGGCCAAAGTCATATGCGTCATCCACGATGGGCATAAAAAAATCGGTCGTTGAGATGAGGGCTGTACCGTTACCCAGGTCCAGCACAGCCGCATCATCCCGCTTGTCGTTCCCCACCAGGAGCCGGGGGTCGGGTAAGGTGACCAACGAGCTATGGAGTATCTTATCCAGGATGGCCGGACTGATCTTGCAACCGCAGCCGGCGCCATGGGAGTATTGCGTCAATTTCACTTGTGCAGTATTCATTTTATACGATCGTGTTTGTAGTTAAGCCGGGAAATGTCTTCGCAAAATCTAAAATTTGCCGGGCATTCCTGTCCGGGTCGGCTATATGTATTTGCACCGGGATGATCAGGTCCGCATTCCTATGTTCGAGGCATATGCGATAGGTCTTGTCATAATACACCAATACCAATCGGATAAACTCAGCCATGCGGTCCTCCCGGATAGCAGATATAGCCTGTTTAGCCTCTCCAAGTCCCAGCCGCTTGCGGATGCGGTCCGTGCACTCGACCAGGAACTCCTTATCCAGTGAACCATATTCCTGCACCAGGGCATGAATACGCTGGTCCACGGGAACCTGCAGGTCAAATAAATAGGCCGTCTGCATCTGATCCCAAAAAGATTTAGGTATGAGACGTTTCCCAATCGTCACACTTTCATCCTCCACCCATATTTTCCGTAGCCCGTCAAAATGCAATAATTGCCCGGCTAAGTCATTTTCAAATTGTTCCTGGGAAGGCTGTATTAATTTATTGAGTGTGCCGTAAGAGGAACCCTGATGCTGGGCCAGGTCTTCCAGGTCGATCACCTGTTCACCCTTTAACCGCAACTGATGGAGGATCCTGGTCTTGCCTGAACCCGTCATACCTCCGATTATCCAAAGTTGGTAGGGTCCTTTAAACTGGCGCTGCACCCAATGCCGGTAGCTTTTATAGCCCCCTTCCAGCAGATATATGTCAAAACCATACAGATCCAACGCCCAGGCCATGGCGCCACTACGCATCCCTCCCCGCCAGCAATGCACCGCGACCTTCTTTCGAGGAGCCATTTCAAGGGCCTGCCGGATAAATCCCGACCATTTGGTTCCGGTCAGATCAAAGCCCAATAGGATAGCCGCTTCTCTGCCCACCTGCTTGTAGGCCGTCCCTACTTTTACCCTTTCCTCATTACTGAACAGGGGCAGATTAAAGGCGCCGGGCACATGTCCATGGCTGAATTCTGCCGGTGTCCTTACATCCAGAAAAGGGATGGGCTCCGGCATTTTCATCAGGTCATTAATAGTCGTCCGATGGATCATTCCGCTTTCCTTAGCCAGCCTTTTAAAACGCTGACTGAAGGTAAATATACACTACACGAAGATGCCCAGGGCTGATCCGGCGGCCATTTATTTGCTTTTGAATATTATAGAAAGCAGCAAATGATTCCTTGACCTGGATCAATGTTTCTGCGGACTGATTATCGGATGTTTGTCATCAAATATCAATAATCAAAGTATGCGGATTGTAACCCTGGAGGATCACATCACTTTCCCTGAATTAACCTGCCTGATTCCAAAAAAGGCAATAGCCAATCATACCATTGAGCAGTCTCCTATGATACTCAAAGCGGCAGTCAGGCTGGCCGACATTAGTGGCGAACGTCTAAAGTCGATGAATGACCATGGCATCAGCTTACAAGTGATGTCCGTTGCCGGGGCCGGAGCTGACCTCCTCAGCCCGGACGAAGGGCCGGCCTTTGCCATACAATATAACGACGCCATTGCACACAGGATAGCTCCGTATCCTGACCGGTTTGCCGCCTTTGCCCACCTGCCCATGACCGCTCCCCAGGCTGCGGCTGACGAAATGGAACGCACTATAAAGGCATATAATTTCAAAGGCGCCCTGATCAACGGACTCACGCAGGGTCAATTTTTAGACCATCCAAGCTTCGCTCCCCTGCTGCAACGGGCGGAGGACTTAGATGCTCCCCTCTATTTGCACCCCGGCCTACCGCCCAAGGCAGTTGCCGAAGCCTATTATGGTGGCCTTCCTAAGCATGCAGGCACTGTACTGTCCATATCAGGTTGGGGCTGGCATTCAGAAACGGCCATTCATGTGCTGAGACTGATAGTATCAGGGACCCTTGATCGCTATCCCCGTTTGAAACTGATCATTGGCCATATGGGCGAGATGCTGCCTGTAATGATGGCCAGGTGCGACGACAAATTTAAAGTCGAACAGGCCGGCGTCAATAGGCGTCCGGTCAGTCAAACGTTAAAGGACCAGGTTTACATTACTACCAGCGGTATTTTTACACTCCCGCCGCTGATGGCAGCAATTGATACATTTGGAATAGACAATATCCTATTTTCAGTCGATTATCCCTTTAGTGCTAATGAGGATGGAAGACGTTTTATTGATAGTATTCCCCTCTCTTCAGAACTGGTTGGCAAAATTGCGCATGGTAATGCCGATAAACTTTTGAAATTAACCCATTATGGGTATCCAACACCCCATATATGATTGACCGTTTGGGATCGTCCTTGCCAAAATAGTCATATCCTTCACACAATGAGTCTGATATGAAAATCCAAGGGTCATTTCAGGGTTATCCGAGAGTGGCCCGATTATAGACACCATAAGGTGACAAGGGTTCTTATAACCTTGCCGTCAATTAAATTGAGCGCTTTTGAAACTTTACATCAAAAATATGGTGTCCACGCGTTGCACGATGGTAGTGAAGGACGAGCTTACCAAACTCGGATTGACATACACCAAAGTTGAGCTTGGAGAAGCCGAGCTTACGAAGAATATCTCACTTCAGGAATTTGATCGGATCAAATCGGCCCTGCTAAGGTCAGGGCTAGAATTAATGGATGACAAGAAAAGCATGTTGATCCGGAAAATAAAAACCCTGATCATCGAATTGGTCTATTATTCAGAAGAACCTCTAGCAACCAATCTATCCAACTACCTAAGCCAGCAATTAAATTATGATTATGTATACCTGACTACGCTGTTCTCAGAAGTACAAGGTACTACTATTGAGAAGTTTTATATTTCTCACAAAATTGAACGGGTAAAGGAATTGATGGCTTACGAAGAATTGAATCTCACAGAAATAGCCTATAAACTGCACTACAGCAGCGTAGCACATCTCTCTACACAGTTTAAGAAAGTGAGTGGTCTGACGCCTTCTCTTTTCAAAAGGTTGCTTTTACCTTTATCCAGTCTTTGATAAATAATCTTAGGTAATCCCAAGACGACGAAAAACAGGCACCTTCACACAATCCAGGAGAAATGCGAACGCGACCGCTGAGACAAACGTGGGCGCCCAGAATTTTTCAACCGCCATGCGCAAGGGATGCACACTTGTATCAGGCATCGCATTGGGGCCAAATTTCGCCGGCCGCGTGCGGGCCTCCTCACTCGTAAGGCCATTCGATCCAAGATTCATGTGTGAATGATATAAGAAATCCAGTAAATTATATAACACTTAATGATGTAAAGAGATACAATTTTACAATTACATCAATATACAGTCTTATGTCGAACGCAACAAGTCTAGGAATCTGGATGGACCATTCAAATGCACATTTAATGGAATTTACCACCGACCCTATTGAAACAAAAACCATTTCCTCCACGTTTACTCACCAGGAAAAAGAGGATAGCATCACTAAAAGCGAGCGCCTGATGCACAATAAAGAACAACATGAGCAGTCAGCATATTATAAACAATTGGGGGAAATCATAAAAAACTATGACCGGGTGATCCTGTTCGGTCCTACCGAGGCAAAATCCGAGCTATTCAACCTTTTAAAAGGAGACCATCAATACTCAAAAATAAAAATTGAAGTTCAGCAAACGGATAAAATGACCGAAAATCAGCAACACGCTTATGTCCGGGAACATTTTTCAAGACAATGGTCCTGATCTCACGTTTTTAAACCCGGCATAGGCAAATGTAAAAACTTATTTGCTCTAAAATGCTATGGATGCTTCCACCATTTCCCCGTTAAACCTACCCCCGTTGAGGATATTATCAGCCGCGTAATGATGGTATTCCTGGTTCACGTATTCCACCTTCATCATGATGTTCCTGGTAAGAAACCAACCCGCGGAGGCGACTTCCCGGTTAATCGTAATATCTTGTGTTACACCCTGCATAGCAGCCGTTACCGTATTATAGCGAACACCCACCCAGAAGTTCTCCGAATGTGCCGGGAAACGGTAGATAAGGTCGGCCGCATATTGTGTAGCCTGACGTTTTCCGGTTTCCGTAATTGTCCTGCCACGGGCATTTTCATAGGTGCCGAAAAATTCCAGCCCCTTATATTTCACAAAAGGGTTCACCATGAAGGTGGTTACCGCCTCGCTGAACCCCGGGTTGTACCTTCCGGAAAACGGGCTATAATCGTTTTCATCGGAGAGCGTTGTCCCTTTGGCGATGTTGGCATTTTCCATCACATCAAAATAATGGGATCCTGTCCGGTCTCCCCCGAATAGGGTATTGCTGTTCGCGCTGCGGACTGTATAGGCCGATCCGGTGAGCCGGAAACGGATATCCTTAGTAAGCTGTTTGTCAAAGCCCAATTTACCATGGAAGGCCATTGAATAGTGATTCACTAGCCCGGTGGCTGAGTCAATTTTACTGGCGGCTACAACGGTCGGGTCCAATTCCCCATTAGTTATACCTCCCATCACAAACAATCCTGACTTATGGTGATAGTAAATCTCACCTCCGAGTTCGGTAGCGAACTCGTCCATAATATAATTCTCTACGAAAGGATTGTAAATGGTGTTACCTCCATCCGTTCTGCGGTAGTGCTGATCACCGTAATCCACGTCAAACTGCCCGATCTTGATAGTAAAGCTCTTCATAACGCTATCCACCAACTTGCTATGCAGGAAAAGCAGTTTATCAAACTGGATATAACCACCCTTTACCCAGGTATCCTCATGATGTCTGGAGGCTAAGTAGGTAGTCAGGTTCACCCGGATGCCATCTGACAACTGAGCATCAATATTCAGATTAGCCATTGCCAGGTCAAATCCATTTGTCAGTGTCATAACACTATTGACATTGCCGGTAAACCCCGTTTCTGTCAGAGGGGTCGCGGTGTTTTGATCCCTTAACGCCTGGAAGCTCTGTTCAAAATTGCCGCCCACTTTGACTTTCAAATGATGAAACGAAGTAGTGTCCCCTTTAGTAGTCTCAAAGACATTAATACCGTCTTTGTCATTGGGCCGGAAATACTGCATTGACTGGTGCTGGGCCATAGCCGAAAGGCCGGCACCCAAACAGGACATTGTTATAAGCGGGCGAATGAGTGTCTTTAGGTGTTTCATTATTTTTTTTGTTTATTAAAATGCAAATGAATCGTAACCACCGGGAGGGGTTTACTTCTTTACGATTACGGTGAAATCAATAGTCAATTCATCCCCGGTCTTCAATGCGCCCAACATATAAACAGGCGGCTTAACCTGGTAATCCGTCATTTTCAGCTTGTCCGACCCATTACAGGTAATGGTACCATCAGCATTCAAAATGCAGTCAACCTGCATGGTAACCGGCTTCGTGATCCCGGCAATGGTTAGATTGCCCGTCGTCCTCACCAGAAATTTATTTTTGGCTTCCGGGACAACGTTGGCAGCAGTCATTGCAAATACAATGGAGTTGAATTTCTTTGACTTTAATGCAGAATAGGCCCTGGAGTCCATTGAAGACTCCCCGCTTTTCAAATCCTGCACCGGAACCGACAAGTTAAGCGCTGTCAGCGACTCGGGTAGAGTCCCCCCTCCGGTTCCGAAATTAAAGGCCACCGAACAAGTAACAGTCTTTGCCTCCATTGTCCAGTTATGAAGATTGGAAGTGCCTAATACTTTTATATCCGCGTTACCAATGGTAGTTACCCTGTTGGTACCGACTGCCAATAGGATACCCGTAAATCCGGTGACGCATATAAGCGCTACACTGAGGGCAAGCCTTATATGCTTAGCGAAGCAATTTTTATTGTCTTTAGCATTTTTCATGTGGTGGTTATTTGTTTGGTTGTGATTCATGCAACGAAACTATTGCCTTCAGGCCTCGGTTTCATTGACGGTCATCAACAAACAAGATGATCCTCATCATGCCCTAAAAATGTGGGAATTCTGCTGCTAAAATCGAAAATCATGTAAGCCAAGTGCTCAGGCTTTATCTATCTTTGTGGCAGTTTTCATAGGATATTGGATTTCAAATCGGGAACGGATTTCCATCCGCTCCCTTTTTTACGCAAAAAAAAACAAAAACAGTATAATATTGTGTAAATTTATAGGTGTACATACCTCAAAACCATGTTATCAGAGAATAAGTGACACTCTACATAAAGAATATGGTTTCCCTCCGCTGTAAATTATCGGTAAAAGATAAATTGGATAAACTTGGAATTATTTATGGCAAGGTAGAATTGGGCGAAGTTGAGGTACTCTCCGAGTTAACTGCCCTTCTAATGGAACAATTTAAAGAGAGCCTTCTTGTTTCCGGGTTTGAATTATTGGAAGATAAAAAAAATATTCTGGTTGAAAAAATAAAGACGACTATCATTGAAATGGTCCATTATGAAGACCACCTACCCAAAACCAACTTTTCCCTTTATATCACCAGCAAATTATTTTACGACTATACCTATCTCGCTAACGTTTTCTCTGAAGTAAGAGGCACCTCTATTGAACGTTTTATTATTGTACACAAAGTCGAACGGATAAAGGAATTGCTTGAATATGACGAACTAACCCTTACAGAAATTGCATTTAAGTTGCACTATAGCAGCGTATCCCACCTATCCAATCAATTCAAAAAAGTAACGGGACTTACCCCCACCGGATTTAAAGCACAAAAGCATAAAACGCGAACGAACCTGGAAGATCTATAATTTCTAAAACCCGACAATGCCTGAACAAAATAAGGACAAGATAAAAATTATGTCATCAAACTTGTTCCCCGTCGTAGGAGTAGGTGCATCTGCCGGCGGTCTGGAGGCATTTAAAAGACTTATAAAAGCTATTCCAGAAAACTCCGGAATGGCTTTTATTTTAGTACAACATCTGGAACCGACACATGAAAGCATTCTATCGGATTTATTACAAAAGGTGACTAATATACCCATTCATGAAATCACCAATAACGTCCATGTCGAACCCAATCAAATCTACATTATTCCTTCTAACAGGCTGCTTACCGCAACTGATGGCGTCCTTCAACTAAGTCCCAGGCCCCAAAAAAATACAAAAAACATGCCCATTGACGTGTTCTTTACCTCGCTGGCTGAAATTCATCAGAGTCATGCTATCGGGGTCGTGTTATCCGGTACTGCAACAGACGGAACCTTGGGATTGAAAGCAATCAAGGATCAGGGAGGAATTACATTCGCGCAAGAGCAACAATCTGCGGCTTTCGATGGAATGCCACAAAGTGCTATTGATGCGCAAGTAGTAGATTTTATCCTTACACCCGAAGAAATCCCTTTGCAATTGGTAGAATTAAACCGAACATTTAAAACCGAGATAAATGGTGACAAGGAGAGTTTGGACCTAACAAAGGAAAATGCATTCAGGCAGGTCCTAACGCTGCTCCGCACCCGAAGAGGGACTGACTTCACCTATTACAAGCAAACCACCATTCGCCGGCGGATTATACGCAGAATGGGATTGACTAAAATTGAAAATATTTCAGATTATCTTTCATATTTTAGGGAGAATAAAACCGAGCAGGACATTTTATACCAGGACCTGCTCATCCCTGTGACCGAATTTTTTCGCGACCCTAAAACATATGACACTATATGTGATACGCTGCTTCCACTTCTGCTAAAAGATAGAGAGGACAACAACCCCTTGCGCATTTGGATTGCGGGATGCTCAACCGGCGAAGAACCCTACTCGATAGCCATGTGCCTATGTGAATACCTGGGAGATAGCACGACAGATTTTAAAATTCAAATATTTGCCACTGATCTTTCTGAAAAAGCCATCGCAAAGGCAAGGAATGGGGTATATGAAAAAAAAGATGTCGCCGGCCTTAGAGATGATCGCTTGCAGAAATTTTTTACAAAAACAAATGGAAGCTTTCAAATAAACAGGGTAATTCGGGACATGTGTGTGTTCGCCTGCCATAATTTCCTGAAGGACCCCCCTTTTGCAAAAATGGATTTTATCAGTTGCCGTAATGTCCTTATATATATGGAGTCATTTTTGCAAAAAAGAGCACTTACCACTTTTCATTATGCATTAAAGGAAAACGGGTATTTACTACTCGGAAAATCTGAAACTACGGGACCCGCGGCTGATTTATTCACCGCATTTGGCAAGAATGAAAAGCTGTACACAAAGAAAGCAGTTCCAGGAAAAATTTTGCATACAATTGGAGAGCAAAATGAAAAAAGGAATAAGGACAACCCTTATTCGGTTGCGAAAGAATCCGGCCGGGACGATTTTCAGAAGAGTGCCGATGCTGTTTTGCTTTCCAAATTTACCCCACCCGGGGTAGTAGTAAATGATCAGATGGACATTGTTCAATTCCGGGGATCAACAGGAACCTGGCTTGAACCCTCGCCTGGCAAGCCAAGCCTGAACGTCTTAAAAATGGCCAGGGAAGGCTTGTCTTTTGAGATAAGGAATGCCTTGCACAAAGTAAAAGCCCACAATAAACCTATTATAAAAGAGCATATTCCCATAATGTTTATGGGCAGGCAACAGTCTGTATCCATCGAGGTTATTCCATTGTCGAATACGGTTGAACCACATTTTTTGATCCTTTTTAAGGATGACGCCTTTTTCACCGGCCTTGCAGGCATTGCGAAAAAAGATTCCACTCCTTTCAACGCCGATACACCGCAAAACCCTGAAATTCAACAAATTAAAGCTCTGGAAAACGAACTCAACCAGATACGCGAGGATATGAGGAGCATTACGGAGGATCAGGAGGCTGCTAATGAGGAGCTTCAAAGTGCTAATGAGGAACTGCTTTCAGGTAGTGAAGAACTCCAAAGTTTAAACGAAGAATTAGAAACCTCCAAAGAAGAAATACAAAGTACAAATGAAGAGTTAACCACCTTAAATCAGGAGCTTTTCGACCGAAACGGACAATTAAATTTATCCCGGATATACGCCGAATCAATTGTGGCCACCATACGAGAGCCACTCATTATCCTCGACGTACATATGCGGGTAAAAACGGCTAACAGGTCATACTATACTATTTTTAAAACGACGGAAGAAGCGACGGAAGGAAAGCTGTTGTATGAAATAGGAGATGGTCAATGGAATATATCCGCGCTGAGGTCAATGCTCGAAAATATCCTGTCAAAAGAAAAGACAATCACCGACTTTGAAATTAAACAAACCTTCAGTATGCTGGGCCAAAGGACTATGTTATTGAATGCCAGCCAAATCTTTAGGAACGACAATACGGAACATTTGATACTGTTGGCCATTGAAGATGTCACTGAGATAAAAAAAATGGAGGCAGCCCAGAAGACCTTTACCCAGGAATTGGAATGGAAGGTAGAAGAAAGGACCGTTGCGCTCAAAACTGCCAATACCTCCCTGAAACACTCCAATGAAAACCTGGAGCAATTTGCGACGATTGCTTCTCACGATCTGCAGGAGCCCTTGCGAAAGCTAAGGACTTTCGCCAATCTCCTCAGTCAACGCTATAGGAATAACATTGATAGTGAAGCTATTGAATGGATAAAAAAGATCGACTTGTCGGCTGAACGCATGTCCAGATTGATCACGGATGTCCTTAATTTCTCCAAGGTACTGGATGCCAGTGTATTCAAAAAAACAGACCTGAATCAAATCTTAGATAATGTCTTAGCGGACTTTGATCTGCTCATCTCCCAGAAAAATGCAGTAATCAACCGTGGCCGGTTACCCGTTATTGAAGCCATCCCTTTACAGATCAACCAACTGTTCTATAACCTGATCAGTAACAGCCTGAAATTCTCCAAAAATGGGTTATCGCCCGTCATTAATATAAGCTCAAGAATGCTCCCTTTGGAGGACGTAAAAAAACGCACTTACCTTAATACTGATTTTCCTTTCTGTGAGATCATTTTTTCCGATAATGGCATCGGGTTCGACCAACAATATTCAGAACAGATCTTCTCCATCTTTCAACGGCTAAATTCCAGGGAGCACTTTGAAGGTACGGGCATTGGTTTGGCCTTATGCAAAAGGACCGTATTAAACCATCACGGTGAAATCTATGCGAAATCCCGGGAAGGGGAAGGAACAGAATTCCATATCATTCTTCCCCTGGAACAATAAACTGTAAGCACTATGACTATTTTTCTAGTAGATGATGATGAGGACGACAGGAAGCTGTTCTTTGAAGCAGTAAAAGACGTGGATGATACCATTAATTGTGTAGGTGCAGTAAATGGACAGGGAGCCTTACTTTATTTAAAAAATGAGGCCAACCCTGTTCCCGATTACATCTTTTTAGATTTGCGGATGCCCGGCATCAGTGGCCGAAAATGTTTGGAAGAAATTAAAAAGGAATCGAGGCTTGCGCCGGTTCCTGTCATCGTGTATACCACTTCCAAGGACGTTAATGAATCAATAGAATTAAAAAAAATGGGGGCGGTACATTATATGAGCAAGCCAATCCTGCCCGAAGACATCTACTTTATGGTATCCTTTGTCCTTGGAGAGAAATGGAACTAAGTAGTACAACCCTCAATTCATATCCTTCTCCGGGCTTTGAATTGATCATCACTGTGCCATGATGTAATTCCGCTCTGCTCTTGATATTTATAATACCCACCCCCGGTTTTTCCCTTAACATATCAGAACCATTGCCGTTGTCAGAAATAAGCAACGTAATTTCATGGGCCACCTTTGTTAAATGTATAATAGCCCTGGTTGCGCTTGCATGCTTTAAAATGTTATTCAATTGCTCCTGAATAATCCTAAAGATATCCAACTGCAATCTTTGATCCAGGTCGTCATCTGCTATGTCTTCATGCTGAAATTCAATTTTAATAGGATCTATGGCGCTCAAATCATTCAATAATATCTTTATTCTATCAAACAGCCCGAAGACATTCATATCCGGGGAAGTCAGCGCTTTTGAGATCATCCTGATTTGACCTATGACATCCACTATATAGCCGGAAGACTTCTCAAGGCACATTTCCCTATTTTCTTCATCCCATTTGGCCATTTCTATATACAGCTTGGCTGCCCCCAGAATTTGATTCAGGTTATCGTGAAGCTCTTTTCCAATGTCAGAGCGCTCGGTTTCCTGGGCTGTCAGCACTGCAATGGTGATTTCAAGCTGCCTGTCTATTCTTTCCTGGCTTAGTTTTCTCTCACTTTCCAATAATTTTATTTCGGCTAATTTCCGTGCACTAATATCCTGTGTGGCGCCTATCATTCTGCAAGCCTTCTCCTCCCTGTCATAAATAATATGTCCCCGATCATGCACATAGGCATAATCACCGTCTGCCTTTCTAAACCTGTACTCCACCTCCCATTTTCCGCCCGAGCCTCCTCCAATAATCTCATTCAACCTATTCAATACGCGTATTTTATCTTCGGGATGGAGCAGGTTCTCCCAAAACTTCTGGGGGATGACGGCATTTTCTATCTGGTACCCAAAAAGCCTTTTATGCCCTCCGTCTATCCAGAACAATTCTCCTTCCTTGAGGTCCCATTCCCAAAGGCAATCGTTTGTAACTTCCGTCACAAACTGGTACAGTTCGTTCCGGGTCTTAAGCTGTTGATCTGGATTACGATCTACTGAAAAGAATCCTTTGGTAATGGTTTCAGATATAGGAGTACCTGGATAACCGTTGCTACTACCCATTTTACTAATGCTTTATAGGTGCCCCTTATTTAAGACTTACTTAAAGGTCAGGACTCTTACACAAAAATGCATTATATAAATCCGGATTTATCTTGTATTATTCACACTTTAATTCTCCTCTCCGGGAACGGTACTCCTTCTCTCCAGCCACGAAGTGAAAACGGTGTAGAATATGGCCAGGATGATGGCGCCTTTGAACATGCCGGTAAAACCCCAGGCAGCAAGCCCCCCGACAACACCCAGGAACAGGACCAGGAAGGGTAATTTTCCTCCACTTTTGGCGATCAAAACCGGCTTTAATAAAGCATCAATGATTAGGAGGGCTATGCCATAAATTATCAAAAAGACGGTCACCCCGGCATGACCTTGAGTGGCGCTCCAGATAACCACGGGTATCCATACTAATAAGGGTCCCAGTTGAATTAATACGAGGAAAAAGATAAACGCCGAAAGAATAAGTGAGAACCCGATGCCGGCAATCGTAAGACCGATCCAGGAAATGACAGAAGCGATAAATGCAGTTCCGATCACGCCTATGGAGACACTTTTGATCGCCTGAGTCGTGGCGCGTAACGTCAAAAGTCCATCCCTTTTACCCAATAGGTTTTGCATGGTCAGCTTGATGGGATGCAGCATCTTCTGTCCCGACACCAGGAAAAACGCCGAAATGATAATCCCGATAATTAACTGAAAAACAGTGCCGACCATGCTTACGCCGTTGGTCAATACGTGTCGCAATGCAGCCTTCAACTGTTCCCCATGATGGGCAATGGTCTCCTTGGGACTATTTTGCAGTTGTACCCAAAAGGAGGTAATATCCTCTCCAATATAGGGCAGGCCGGAAATCCAACCAGGCAGCGGTGGCAGGCCATTCGCCTTAACTTCCCCTATCCAGACAATGGCTCCCTTGAGATGGCCCCTGATGGTCGAAACGATATAAATAAATGGCAATGCCAGGATAGCTATCAGTACCACGGAATATATGACGGCTGCCAGTTTGCGCCTGTTCCTTAACAAGCGGGCCAACCACTCGAAAGGCCACGCGAAAGACACGGAGAATATCAGCGCAAAAGTCAATACCCCAAAAAAAACCTTCAATACGTCGTAGAGGGCCCATAACAGCGTTAGCAGCAGAAGCAGCACCAGTACCGTTTCAATAATATTAAAGGTTTCTTTTTGGATATATTTAGCCATAAAACTGCCGCTTACAACTAAAGTTAATATAAATTTATAGTTATTTATGAAGCTATCCGCCAAACTGAGAAAACGCATCATGTTGGCGTTTATACTTCCCGCCTTTTGCCTTGTGGCAGGTGGTGGACTGCTTTACATATTCGCTATTTACCGTTTTAAGGATAACCTGAAGTTCATTGTAAATAAAGAATCCAAAGGCAAATACGCATTCGATGCCAACGAAGCGAAGATTTCATTATGGCACCGAAGCATCAGGCTCCGCGGATCTGTTTTGTCGTACAACCCGGATTCCGCTAATTCGCCCGTACTATACCATGTACAGATCCCTGAAATGTATTTCTCGATCACTTCATGGAAGGATCTCCTTCTCCATCAGAAGGTTATGGTAGATAGTTTAGCTATCATAGAACCCGACATACGTATCCTGGTCAATAAGGAGACCGCCCGCAAAGAGCGCAGAGACTTCCGCCCATCCGACATATTGACTTACCTGGAGAAAACCCTGACTCACCTGAATGTTCGCAGTTTCTCTCTGAAAGACGCCTCTTTCACTTATAAAAAAGGAAACGGGGCCGTCCCGTTGCACGGCGACCACATCAGCCTTTCGGTATCCAACTTTACCCACGTAAACAACGAAGACAGCCATCTGCTGGGGTCCGATAACATCTCGATCTCCATCTTGGGAAGACAGCATTGGACCTTGCCGGACGGCAGGCACGAGATCGGTTTTACACAATTGAAATTCGACAGCAAGGGGCAAAGGTTTGAACTCGATTCCTTTAGTTTTAATCAAAAGGCGGATACGGGCAAAGGAGAGATCCAGATATACGCCGATAAATTCTTCTTTAATTCCAGGCACCTCCCTGCGATCTACCAGAAAGGGCAGCTTTTGCTGGATACCCTGATCTGTATTAACCCGGTCCTGGCTGTTCCCGGCTACACCAGGGATAAAAATACAAAGGACTCTTCGGAAAGGATCGTATTTAAAAGCGACCTGTTCAATTTCATTAACATTAAATACATTTCGGTCATAGACGGAGAACTGCAGGTCCAAACGAAAGATAGCCGCAATAAGAATGTGGCTACGCGCAAAGCTAATATGAGCATTTTCAACCTGGCAGTCAATCCCTCCCAGGTACCCCAGATCAGTACGGACAGCATCCGGCTGAACCTGAAAAAGATTGAGTTCACCACTAAGGACAGCTTATATAAACTCACCATCGATGAATTTGCCATTCTCAGGAACGACGCCCTTTTCAGGAATGTGAAGTTCGGTCCCACAGCGTCCAATCATTCGGACAAAGGGGCCATCTTTACGGCGCCATCGCTCCTCCTGAAGGACATAAACATTGCCGATCTTCTAAGGAAGCGGATCAACGCATCGGTTGCTGAATTAAACCGGCCTTCGATAGAGATGTTCGATAAAAGCAACGGGACAGGCTTCAATACGGGCTCGGCCCTGAAGCCTTCTCCTCAGAAACTGGCCTTGTTCTACCAGACATTGCATAATGTAAGTGAACTGATAGAGACCCGGGACTTCTATGTAGTCAAAGGGGTAGCTCATTATAAATCGGCAGGAACAGCTCCCCTGGACGTGTCTGTTGAAAACCTGGACGCTCACATCCTGCTCCACCAATTCTTTATCAGTGATTCCCTCGTGGATATCAAGCACGCTATCCCCGATCTGCATATCGATGATATGAACCTTGTATCCAGAGGTCTCCATATGCAGGTTCAGAACTACCGGTTCAGCGGAACGAGGCGCCTTAGCGTGGGCGAACGCGCGGAGCTCTCAACAGCCGGGGGAATGGAGCTTACAGGGAAAAATATCCATTGGAACATCCTTGACTGGGATGCCTTTCAAAAGACCAAGGGGATTCAAATAGACTCCCTTCACATCGATGACCTGGCCATTCATATGAAACAGGGAACGGATGGGAGCCGGAGCCCGCCTGACCCTTCCAAAAGTGCGAATGGCCCCGGCAAAGACCTCCCGCTCATCCATATAGCCAACCTGCACATAGACAATATGGCTTTTAACAGCGATTCCGGGAATGGGCAGGCGCATTTTTCGGCCAAAAACCTGAATGCGGATGATATAAGATCTGCGGGCCGCTTTCTCACCTGGAACAAGGTCGGAGTGAACCTGTACAATTTGGGGATGGCTGGAAAAATGGGAAAGGCGACCATCGGCGATATGGCGTTTAGTAGTAACAGGGAAAGTGTCATCAAAGGCCTGGAGGTAGAATCGGGTAGCGGGCAAGATTATAGCCGGCTATCTGTGCCGGTCGTAAAACTAAACGTCCGTTTTTCCTCCACCGATCCCCGCCAATTATCCATCCTGTCATTGGTGGCCGGCAATAGCAGCTTCCGTTACATAAAAGCAATCGGGAAAGATTCGATCAGCGTAAAAGGCGTTGTACATGTACGGGCCAAAAATATCCGCGCTGGTAAGGACAGCAGCAAAATCCTTGAATACGAAGACGTTGAATTGGGTCTGACGGACATTGACCTGAACAAGGGGAAACTAAAAATGGAATTGCCGGAAGCATATCTCCATCTTTCCGACGGCTCATTCACCAAAAACGAGGTGCGCAAACCCGTCCTTTCTTCAGCGGTCTATCTGGCTTGGAAAGACGCCCGGCTGGATGATCTGGCAGATAGTGCAGCCCTTTCTGCTACGGGAGTCTCCGGCTCCTTTAAGGACGCCGCTTTTAGGCTGAATTCACCCGCAAAGATCACATGGCAGGCCCTGGCAATGAAAACAACGATCAGCAAAGGACGTTTTCACTATGCCGGAAAAAAAGTGGCGGCGGACGCAGCGGCCTTCTCATGGGATCCGGACGCGAATATCCTTCAACTGAGAAATTTCAGTGTGTTGCCCAATGAAAGCCGGGACGTAACCTTTAATAAAGCGCGATGGCAGGGAGATTACCTGACCATCTATGGAGCGGCCTTAACCATCGCCGGTGTCCGTCTGGGGCTTATGCCCGGAGATTCCCTGGTCCGCATCAATAAATTGACCTTGGATGACATCGCACTTACCGCCTCAAGGGACAAACGTCTCCCCTTCAGGCATGGCATTGAAAAACCCATGCCGACTAAATTGGTCGACGCCATCCCCTTTCCTCTAAAAGTCGACTCCATTCAGATCCGCCACAGTAGTATTACCTATAACGAATTCTCCCTGGGGACACAAAAATGGAGTACCATACCGATCAAGGGTATCAATGGGTATATTTTGAACGTGAGCAGCAGAAATAATCAACGGGACACATTAAGGCTCCTCGCGACCGGTCAATTATTCGACGCTTATATTCATCATTTTTCATACGGAGAATCCTATGGGGATCCCTTGTCCTTCTTTTCCGCGAAAACCTGGTTTTCCTCCTTCGACCTCGCGCCCTTTTCCCAGGTATCGGTACCCGCCGCCGCCGTCAGCGTAACAAGAGGGCGGGCCGATACGGCCTATGCCAATTGGGAAGGCAACAAGTATGCAACCTACGGAACCATGAATTTCTTCTACGACAATTTAAGGGTAAGGGTGCTGAACAAAACAGACATCAATAAGGGAGGAATAGGTCCTACTGTTAAAACCTGGGCGATCAACCTCCTTTTGCCGGGTGAGCGAAAAAGGCCGTCCGCCATCTTCTTTGAGCGCGACAGGGAAAAATTTATTTTCAATTATTGGGTCAAGGCGCAAAGCAGCGGGCTCATTTCCACCTTTGGGATTAAAAAGAATACCACCTACGCAAAGCTGTTCCAAAAAAAATACAAGCAGTATTCATTGCCGGAGAATAGCATGGATCAATGGATGCACTAATATCAGCATCTTTTGCGTCCCTGCCGCCGTTGCATGTATCCTGCCGCTGTTGCATGCATTATTTTAATCCGGATTGCCTTCTTGCACAGGCAATATCAATTTTTAAAATCTGTCCGGTTCCAGCGGGCGCACCAAAGCCCAGGTTAGAAACGTATAATTTCCCATCCGGTCCGAACGTCATCGCCGTCGGCAAACTAAGCCCTGTTACCAAGGGCAACCTTACTCCGGTGGGATCAATCCTTATAATATCTCCTGTTCCGGGTGTGGGAAACGGATTTCCGGTAGTATTTTCGAGGACGTACATTCCCCCCACATTATCGAAAGTAACGCCCAGGATCGTAGAGAACCCTGTGGCGACCACACTGATGGCTCCTCCGGGCGTGATCTTGAAAATGCTGGAATTACCGGCTATCGGGAACTTACCCAAATTACCCACATAGAAATTCCCGTCGTGAAAAATCATGGCAGTAGGAACAATATGTCCCTGGCTGGCGGAAATATCAATCACGCGGCTGATTTCTCCCTGCGGAGTGACCTTATCGAGTTCTCCGTGGTTAGGTTCTACGGCGTAGAGGTTGCCCCATACGTCATTCATGCTATACCAGGTTCCGTCCGGCTCAAAATCACCCACGTCCGGGGTCTTTACCGGATGGGACATCTGATAGGCGCTCAGATCCGCTATCATCTTCCATGTTCTGTCCGGGTTCACTCTTATGACACCGTTGGGAATGGAGGGCACCCCATGCGAGCAACCCGCTCCGGCAAATACGGCATAAAGCGTATTACCGATAAAGGATATATCCCCTACTCCGCTGACAAAGCTCCCCTGGGCCGGGCTTGTCTGGCTGGAAGGGAGATTATCTACGAAAGTAGTGCGCGTACCGGTAGCATCGATCCTGGAAATGCGCGACCCTATATTACTGCCCGTATATGGTCCCACCGGTGCAGGCACCTGGGTACAGTGACCGGCAGGATTCGTCCCGCCTACCCCACCTTCAGCGACGTACAGGTACCCGTCCGGCCCAAATTTGAGTCCCCGGGGGTTGTTGAGGCCGGTAGAAAATACGGAGACCGACGCCACCAGGTCTTCCGGACTGCAATTACATAAACATGCTACCGGTTCATGTTTTCCGCAGGAAGATAAAAAAAGAGCCATCGATATGATCGCCCCTGACAAGAATGTTAGCTGTAATCTCATAGTAGCCTCCTATTTTAGTTAGGCTGTAAAGCTAATACCACCCCACAGTGGCAGGTAGCCCCTGGGGTTCACAAAATTATCTGTGCGGCTCAATATCCACGGACTTCGGATACGCCCGGGCACGGATCCGTAGATGTCAGACCGCCGCTATTAAAAAAGTTAGTACCGGATGAATATGCATCAATTACCTAATTTTAGCTCCGGAACACCTAAAATAGAAAACATGATACAAACGAAAGGATACGCGGCTCAAAGCCCGACAACAGATCTGGCACCGTGGGCATTCGAAAGACGGGAAGTGGGTCCGCATGATGTGCAGTTTGACATTTTATTCTGCGGGGTCTGTCACTCGGACCTGCACCAGATTAAAAATGATTGGTTTCCCGGCATTTTCCCCATGGTACCGGGCCATGAGATTGTAGGGAAGGTCAGGAAGGTGGGCGCGCACGTTAAAAAATTCAAGGAGGGAGACCTGGCCGGCGTCGGTTGTATGGTGGATTCCTGCCGCGAATGTGAAAATTGCAAGCAGGGATTGGAACAATATTGCCTTGTAGGAAATGTGCAAACATATAACGGCCGGGCGAAGGATGGAACACCCACCTACGGGGGGTATTCCAATACGATCGTCGTGCATGAGGACTTCGTCCTGCATATTTCAGATAAGTTATCCCTGGCTGCTGTCGCGCCCCTGCTGTGCGCAGGCATCACCACCTATTCCCCGCTCAGGCACTGGAAAGTAGGAAAAGGGCATAAACTGGGTGTGCTGGGTCTGGGTGGACTGGGACATATGGCCGTGAAGTTCGGTGTGGCCTTCGGAGCCGAAGTTACTGTATTGAGTACTTCCCCGTCCAAAGAAGCGGATGCCAAAAAACTAGGGGCGCACAAGTTCGTAGTAACAAGCGATGCGGAACAGGTCAAAGGCGTCAAGGGCTATTTCGACTTTATCCTGGATACTGTATCGGCAGAACATGATTTTAATTTTTACCTATCCTTACTAAGGACCAACGGTACGCATATCTGTGTGGGCGTCCCCCCGAAACCTGCCGAGATCCACCCGTTCAGTCTTCTTGGCGGCAGGAAAAGCGTGGCTGGATCGGGCATAGGCGGCTTACCCGAAACCCAGGAAATGTTGGATTATTGTGCCGAGCACAATATCGTTTCGGATATTGAAATGATCGACATCAAAGACATCAAGACTGGGTACGAGCGAATGCTCAAAGGGGATGTGCGCTACCGGTTTGTCATAGATATAGCTACCCTGTAAAGCCAGTCGATATTCACACCAAAGTGGTTACCGCCCATAATGCGGCGGCGGATATGCCTATCCACAGCACGACGCCTTGTAACAGTGGTTTAATCCCTACCGATTGCAATACCTTGCGGGACAATCCGCAACCTATCAGGAACAGGGTCAGGGTCAGGCCTGCCTTTGCCACCGCTACGGCGTAGTGCGTGTAGGGTTGGATGATCGGGACATAGGTGTTTACGATCATGGCGAGAATGAATAACCCTATAAAATAGGGGATCTTAACCTTGCTTCCCTTGTTCTTGAAAATAAAGGTGGATAAAAAGGTAACCGGGATGATCCATAACGCCCTGGCCAGCTTTACCGTTGTGGCTACTTCCAGGGCGTGGCTGCCATATTTACTCGCCGCCCCTACGACCGAGCTGGTATCGTGAATGGCTATGGCCGCCCACAAGCCAAATTGCGTCTGGGACAGGTGCATGGCATGTCCAATGACAGGGAACAGTACCAGGGCTATTGAATTAAGGATGAATATCGTGCCCAAAGCCACGGATATCTGCTTCTCTTCCGCCTTGATCACGGGGGAAATGGCAGCTATGGCGCTTCCACCGCAAATGGCCGTACCCGCCGAGATCAGGAAAGAGGTCTTCTTTTCAATTTTTAAACCCTTTCCCATCAGAAAGCCCACCGTCAGCGTAGCGATGATGGAAACGACCGTAAACAAGATCCCCTCCTTACCAGCTTTCAGTGCATTGCTTACATTCATCCCAAAACCCAATCCTACCACTGAAACCTGTAGTAAAATATGCGTAGCCTTATGATTGAGGTGCAAATAGGGATGTCCGACGAACTGAGCGATGACCAATCCCATGACAAGGGCAATGGAGGGAGAAATGAGCGGAGACAGGCAAAAAACGAACGCCAATAAAAAGATCACTTCCCTCGTGGTGATCGTCCGGTCCAATAAACTCTTTTTCGCAGGAACACATTCTTCTTTCATAATATCCCTTAATTTCCTGCTGCAAAGCTCCTCATTGTATCCTTAGAAAGGAAATGGTATTAAGTGATGCCCCATAACCACAGGTTATAATGGTCGTGAAAAAAGGCACAGGTTAATTCTTCAATGCCTCTGCAATGGCCTTTTCCACCAATGGGTCCATGACCAGGTATCCAGCCTTCGTAGGGTGAACCCCATCCAGGGTAAGGGAAGCTTTCAGGCCCTTCCTTTCATCAGCCATGGGTGTATAATAATCGACATATACCAGGTTATTCTGCTTTGCATATTCCTTGATCCGTTGATTCAGTTCGGCTATCCTGGTAACGGGATCCATTCCCGGACGCCAGGCATATTCGTAGACGGGCAGTACAGAAGAAAGTACCACGCGTATCCCATTAGCCTTGGCGAGCTCGGCCATGGATACCAGGTTACCGAAAATAGTCTCTACTGACGTATACCCTGTATTCCCGGCAATGTCATTGGTGCCTGCCAGGATAACCACCACCTTGGGTTTCAGGTTAATGACGTCGGGCCTGAAACGGATCAGCATCTGTGGCGTTGTCTGCCCGCTGATTCCCCTATTGATATAGGGTTTTCCTTCAAAAAACTCGGGATTCAGGTGACTCCACCCGATGGTGATGGAATTGCCCATAAACACCACCCGGTCCTCTCCTTCCCTGGGCGGTTCTACTTTACCGTTGGCTTCCGCAAAACACTTAAGGCAGGCCCAGTCCTGGTTCATCAATTGAGACAATGCGCTATTACGCGACGTGTCTTTAACGACCTGTGCTACTGTCTTTTTAAAAAGGGAAATCAAGGAAATAAGAGTCATAAAAAGGATCATCTTTTTCATATCGCAATTACTAAAGTTCAGGCATATATCTCCGGATTCACGGCACATGGCAGCGGCTCCCCTTTTAATCCGGCCAGGATATTCTTAGCGGCAATGGTCGCCATGCCGTTCCTTGCCTCCACGGTGGCAGAGCCGATATGGGGTAATACGGCCACGCAAGGCATATCCAGCAATGGGTTATCCTTATCCATCGGCTCTGGGTTCGTGACATCCAGTCCCGCCCCCCAAATGGTTCCCGTTTGCAAGGCCGCCAGCAGATCTTTCTCGTTGTGCATGCCTCCCCGGGCAGTGTTAATAAAAATGGAGGAAGGTTTCATTTTGCCGAAGGCCTTTTGATCAAACAACCCTCTTGTTTCATCCGTCAAGGCGGCGTGCAGGGAAATCACATCACTTTGTTCCAACAATACATCAAAAGAAACCAGCGAGGCGCCCAATTCCTTCTCGGCCTTTTCATTGGGCCGGCGATTATGATAGATTATTTTCATGCCGAAAGCGCCTTTGCACTTCCTGGCCAATTCAAATCCAATCTTACCCATTCCGAATATGCCGAGCGTCAGTCCGTTCAGCTCTATGCCCAGGTTGGTAGTCGATTCAAAAGAACCCCATTCTCCCCTGGGAATCAGTTTATGCATGTAAAATGCCCTTCGGGAAACCGCCAACATGAGCAGAAATGCCGTATCTGCCGTGGCATTGCTTAACACCCCAGGCGTATTACCGATGGGTATCCTCAGACGCGTAGCTTCCGCCACGTCCACATTATCGAATCCTACGGACAACAGGGCAATGACCTTTAAATGACTGCATTGCCTTAAAAAATCGGCGTCAATCTTAAAACCCACATTTAACAGCGCATCATTTTGCTGGCAATAACGGATCATTTCCTCCCTTGAAAGGTCCCGCTTATCCGTGAATTGCGTAATCGTGCAGCCTGCTTCTGTTAAGATCTGCAAGCCTATATCAGGTATCACTCTGGGTATAAAGACTTTCATAGCATCGCGTTTTAAGGATCCAGCGGATCAATGGCGTCCATTTGCAAAGATAGCTGATCCGGCAGGTAAGACACGTCGAACGTGTCAATGGGCTCCATGTCCTTATAAGGCACTTCCCCCATTTCAAATTGACAGCGCAGTGAAAATATTTTATTCGAAATATAGGCTATCTGCCCAGATGTGGATACACACAGCACCCGCTTATCCGCCGGGATTCCTTTGTGAAAAATAATGCGGTTCGCATTTCTAACGTTGGTGGTCGTATGTCTGGCATGGGGCTCCAGGATCACTGCACTTTCCGGTATGCCCAGGGTCCTGACCAGATAGGTCTTCATCTCCGCCGCCTCGCAATAAGGGGTCTGAAAAGGATGAACGTATCCGCCCGACACCATGATAAAGGGCGCCTTTCCCTGCCGGTATGCAGCGGCGCCCAACTGGCAACGGTATTTCCCCATCGGACTGATCGCCCAGTCATTCTCCGGACCTTCGCCGGGGATCAGGATCACCGAATAAGGATACCTGGCCCAATACGTACCTGGTATCCGTGCGTACGCATTCCTGTTGGTACTATCCATGGGCTCGAAGCGGGCCGCTTCATCCCGGTTGTTGATGAAAAGGACCCCAAGGGCCAGATGCAGGCCCGGTTGGAAAAAAAGATGCAGGCTATCTTTTTCTTTGCAGAGCAATGCAAGGGTCTCCCCCAGCATTTCCTGTTCGGCCCCCGACTCCGGTGAAAAAGTCGCAGAATCTATAGCTGCATATCGAAATCCCTTGTTCGTGGTATAATTGAGAATAACCTTGTCGGTGGCATTCACGGCATCCTCCCAGGCCTTCCTGAGTAAAGTCGTATCGGACGATCCGGCATATTGTATGCAATAGCCGGACCTGCGAAGATTTTGCGCCAGGTAATGCACCGCCGAAGGCTCATGCAGCTCTATATTTGCCCATTCCCTGCTTACCGCAGCGATCTCTTCCGGTGTCCATAAGAATTCCCTGGCATACATCTGTGGAGAGCGATGGGGGTCATTTTCCATCCGCGAAAGCAACTCCCGGAATTCATCCATCCGGCGCCTAAAAAGGGTATCTTCCTCCAGCACTTTCCCCACGATGGGTTGCTCCATCAGGGTGAATAAGTAGAAATCCTTGTCCTGAATCCTGGAATGGCTTTTAAAAGGGCGGTAATCCGGATCGAATGAAGATTGTGCACTGCAATGGGCATAGAAGCACGTGGCTATACCCCAAATACATAATATCCGTATCATAAAACGTAATATACAGCAAAACGGCGTATCGCATAAGGCACTTTAAATATGTATACTTTTACAAAAAACAGCGGATGGCAACAGAGATCAAATGCCCCCATTGCGGTCATAAGTTCCCCATGGAAGAAGCGGTGTCGGAGGAGTATAAAAAGGAGCTCAGGGAACAAATGCTGACTTATAAGAAGCAGAAGGACGATGAGATCCAGAAGCGGGAGGAAGCCTTTTCCCGCAAGGAAAGCGACTGGCAGCAGCAAGCCCGGCAAAAGGAATTGGAGATGGGCCGCCAGTTACAGGAAGAAAAGACCCGTTTACAGCAGACGCTGGAGGTGGATATCCGCAAGAGCGTGTCTGGCGACTTTGAAAACCAGCTCAGACTGTTACAGCAATCCAACAAGGATAATGAAGAGAAACTAAAAGCTTCCAGACAAAAGGAAATGGAATTCCTGCAAAAAGAACAGGAATTAAAAAATAAAGAACAGGAGTTGGAACTGCATCTCCAACGTCGCCTGCTGGAAGAAAGGAGCGCACTGGGCGACAAGATCCGTAAGGAAGAACTGGACAAGATCGCCTTCAGGGAAACGGAATACCAGCTCCGCATGAAGGAATTAGAGAAGCAACTGGACGACCAGAAAAAACTCGCCGAAGAGATGAAGCGCAAGGCGGAGCAAGGATCCATGCAACTCCAGGGAGAGGTCCAGGAACTCGCTTTAGAAGAAATGTTGAGGGCCACTTTTCCCTTTGATAGCATAGAAGAAGTCGGAAAAGGCGTCAGGGGAGCGGATTGCATCCAACTGGTACGAAATAATTTTGGGCAGGATTGTGGCAAGATCATTTATGAAAGCAAACGAACGAAAGACTTCTCCAAGGATTGGATAGAGAAGCTGAAAGCCGATATGCGCCACCTGGGCGCAGACATCGCCATCCTGGTCACCCACGCCATGCCCAAGGATATGGAACGTTTTGGCCAAAGGGATGGAGTTTGGATCTGTACGTTTTCCGAGGTGAAGTTCCTGGCCCTGGTGCTCAGGGATGGCATTGTCAAGGTATATAATGCAGGGAGATCCCAGGAAAACCGGGGGGAAAAAATGCACCTTCTGTACGATTACCTGACGAGCAATGAATTCGGAGAACAATGGAAGGCCATCAGGGAAGGATTCATGTCCATGAAGCTTTCCATTCAAAGGGAGCGGGATGCGATGGAAAAATTATGGAAAGCCAGGGAAAAACAACTCGAAAAAGTCCTTCTGAATGCCGCGCATATCAAGGGCTCCATAGAAGGAATAGCCGGAAGCGATTCCGTGGACCTGAGACTCGATGACGAAGAGGAAGAGCTTTTACTGGGATAGGCCGGGCGACCGGGCGCGGGCCGCCATTGGCGACGGCCGTCACTGCGGCTCCGTAACCAGGTAGACCAATCCCATATCCGCCCACTGCTTGTAACAAAGGGGTAAAACCTGCAGCGAGCCCGTTTTGGTGAACCGGCATATCAAACTCCCCTGTTCCTCAAGGGAAAATGGCTCCAGGGGCATGTCCCTGATAAAATCCATCTCTCCCTCCCCATACCATTTATAGATGGCTTCCTTTGCTCCCCAGCATACAATGGCCTGGCGGAGCGGATGTTCCGTATCCAGGAAAGACTGCTCCCCGGGGCTTAAGAACTTATGCAGGATGCGTTCTACCCGTGGGGTAAATGTTTCAATATCAATCCCTACGCGTTCCCGTGTACTCACGATGGCGGCTGCATGATTTCCGCAATGCGAGATCGAAAAGTGAAAAGACTCGCCGGGGACATAAGGTTTTCGCGTGTCTGCAATGAGGATGTCCTTATAAGGAAAATCGGGAAACAGGTAACGGAGCAGGTAGCGCCCTGCCAGGTGCTGCAGGCGTTTATGGGGATGTGAAATTTCCCGTTGCAGGGGCACATGCCTCAGAAAAAAATCGGCAGGCTCATCTATCTGCCAAATGGCCAGACGCGTACACTCGTTAATATCTTGTTGATAAAAAAGTCCCATCCTTCAGGTGAAATACGATGGCCGAAGCTCGAACTTCGCATCCGGATTATCAAATTCAATTTCAAATTCAAGGGAATGATACTGTCTGACAAGCGCATACTGGAAGAAATGGAAAAAGGTACGATCAGGATCTCCCCTTACCAGGCGGATTGCCTTGGAAGCAATTCCTATGATGTGCACCTGAGCAAATGGCTGGCCACCTATGACGCGGAAATACTGGATGCCAAAAAGCACAATACAATTACCCCTTTTGAGATCCCGGAGGAAGGCATTGTACTGGAACCCCATAAATTCTATCTGGGCGTAACCTTGGAATATACCGAAACCCATGCCCATGTGCCTTTCCTGGAAGGAAAGTCCTCTACGGGACGGCTCGGCATCGACATCCATGCCACTGCAGGAAAGGGGGACGTCGGTTTTTGCGGGAACTGGACCCTCGAAATCTCGGTCAAACAACCTGTCCGCGTTTATGGGGGCATGCCCATCGGGCAACTGATCTATTTCCCCGTGGACGGAGAAGTCAACGTCAAATACAACAATAAAGGCAGCGCCAAGTATAGCGGCCAGGGCGACCGGCCCGTGGAAAGCATGATGTGGAAGAATAAGTTTTAGAGGCGGCAGGGCGCTCCAGGGTCGGCCACTGGCCGGCCGGCTCGGCCGAAGGCCCATCGTTAGCCGTGAGCGGGCGATAGGCTAAATTCTTCAACCTATCGCCCGCTCACAAGCGGCCATATCGCTTGCCGTAGGCCATCAGCCAGCCCGTCACTTCATCATAGCTCTCTATGCCCTTGGCCTGGTGATTGGCCTTCAGGTAGCCGTCGTACATCCTGTTGAGTACCGGTTCCAAAGGATTCCTGTGCGCCCGCAGGAAAAGAACCAATTCCCTGTAATCCATTTTGACGAGGGTATCGAGCCTTTTGTAATTCTGCCTCGCCGCCGTTGAATCCCTGAAGAACATCTCCCTGTTGGCATAGGTGAACAGATCAAAATAGGTCGAATAACGGAAAAGGGTATCCGTCGAATGTACGGCCGCCAGGTATCCTACGAAGTTTGCTTCACTCTCACTGGCATACCCCAGTTGATGGGCCATTTCATGGCAGGTGGTATAAGGAATAGAGAACCGGGGAACCGTATTGTTTACCTGGGCTTCCCCGGTAAACGGATTGTAATAGCCGAGGAACCCGAGATAATTTCCAAGCGTACCATACAGGGAAACTTTCACGGAACGAACCGGGTAATGAAGGAATGAAAACGTCGTATCAATCTGTCCGTAAGCTGAATAGGCCTCCGGAAAAATGACCTGGCGGGTGGTCGCCTTGTTCTTCCCGATGGCCAGCCTGTTCTCATTGACCCTGATTGTCAACGTATCTATAAGAGATTGCAGGGCGGCCTCCGAATAATTTTCAGGCTGCAGTTTTAGCTGGTAGGCAATACCCAGGCGGTTGTAGTTCAGCCCCCAAAAGCCATTGAAGACAATGAGGATGATCAATACCGCCTCCAGCATCCTTCTCCCCCAGCCCAGCCACTGTCTTCCGTCCCATTCCCGCTTAATAAGCCTCCGGATCAGGACCACTAAGCCTGCGAACAGCCATATCCCCGCGACCAGGTAAAATACATCCCCCATACTGAAGGGAATCCAACAGAACAGCCCCCTCAACAATACCGCGAGGTAGGGGTACAGGCCCGTGCTATAGTACTTTTCCACCCAGTAAGGGTGGCTGCCAAACCAGGTCATGAATAGGAAAATAGCCACCAGGATCAGCAACCTTCTATACTTTACCATATCAATAAAAGTAAGCCGATCCCTCCATTATCTGACCATATCCCTGAACCAAAGCTTCCCATTTGACCCGGGCTGTGTCCGTCAGACCTTGAGAATCATGGCCTTTTATGCCCATAATTAAAGGCGGCGAACCGGATTATCCTTACCTTTAAATAGGAATAGAATCTAGAAAATATTCGGCGTTTCCCTTGGATTTCCCTACCTTTGCAAACTCTTTAAAAACTACCGATGAGTAATCGCCGGGCTTATGAAATAGCGTTTGTGGGTTTGAAACCCGGTATTCATGAATATCGGTACCAGATCGATGATTCATTTTTTGAAGAGTATGGTCCACAGGATTTCAAGGGAATAAGGGCGGAAGTGAAGTTGTCGCTGGATAAGAAAGCCTCCTTTATGATCCTAAAATTCGAAGTGGGGGGGAAGGCGGACGTGTCTTGCGACCGTTGCGGAAACGACCTCCCGCTGGACCTGTGGGATGAATTTGACTTACTGATCAAACTGGTCGACAACCCGGATGGGATGAATGAGCAGGAAGCTGATCCGGATGTCTTTTATATCTCCAGGACGGAGAGCCATATTGATGTGAAAGATTGGATCTACGAGTTCATTAATCTGAGCATGCCAATGCAACGCATGTGCGCAGAAAGTGAGATCGGAGGTCCGCACTGTAACAAGGAGGTGCTGGCCCGTTTGGCCAACATGGATCCTCAGAACGGTGCAGGCGAATTGGATAAGAAGTCAAGTAATTCCCTGTGGAAGGGATTAGATAAATTTAAAAAACAATAAAATCGCAGAGCTATGCCCAATCCTAAACGCAGACACTCTCAGCAGCGCAGTGCTAAGCGGAGAACCCATTATATTGCTGAGACCGTGACCTTGAGCAAGGACAGTGCTACCGGCGAAATTCATGTACGCCATCGCGCTCATGTGAGTGAAGGCAAACTGTTTTACAAAGGCAAGCTGGTTGCTGAAAAGGCGCCCCTCAAAGCGTAGTCTGGAAATGAACAGTTTTGCGTCGTAGGGCTTTTCAACAAGCACTACGGCGCAAATTCCGTCTGGAAGGAATCGTCGTATTAATCGTTTTACTGGACTGTTGATGTACATTGGAATTGACATGATGGGAGGTGACTATGCTCCGCAGGAAGCTGTGAAGGGCGTATTGCAGTTCCTCCAATCATCGGACAATGCTGTTCATTTGACCCTTATAGGAAACGAACAGGACATCAGTGCCCTGCTGCCTTCCGGCCCTTCCGAAAGGATCAGGATCGTACATGCCCCCGAGCTGATCGGGATGCAGGAACACGCTACAAGAGCCCTGAAAGAAAAGCCTGATTCTTCCATCGCCAGGGGCTTTAAGCTGCTGGCAGGGGGAGAAATAGACGCCTTTATCAGCGCCGGAAATACCGGGGCCATGATGGTGGGCACGTTTTATAACATCAAGCCCATAGAAGGCGTTTTGCGCCCTACCATCTCCACCATTATGCCCAAATTGGAAGGGGGCGCAGGCATCGTCCTTGACGTGGGCCTTAATGCGGATAGCAAACCTGAAAATCTCCTGCAATTTGCCATTCTGGGCAGCCTTTACGCCCAGCATATCCTACATATAGACAATCCCAAGGTCGGACTGGTCAATATCGGGGAAGAAGAAGGCAAAGGCAACCTGCTCTGCCAGGCTACCTATCCCCTGTTAAAAGAATGCACGCAGATCAACTTCATAGGAAACATCGAAGGACGGGATATTTTCAGGGACAAAGCGGATGTCATGGTATGCGAAGGCTTTACCGGAAACGTCATTCTGAAACTGGCTGAATCCATCTACGATATTGCCGAAGCCAGGAACCTGGGTTCAGATGAGTACCTGCGGCGCTTCCATTATGAAAATTACGGCGGCACACCCATACTGGGCATTTCCAAACCGGTCATTATCGGTCACGGGATCTCTAACGCCATGGCTTTTAAGAATATGATCATCCTGGCGCAGAAAATGATTGAAACCGACCTGCTCGGTAAAATGAAGAGTAGCTTTACTAAATAACTACTTATTTGATGGATGACGCCGTTATCTGTTCCGTATAACTCAAACCATACAGGAGCGAATTCACATCCACCTCTATCAAACCCACATTTCTTGCGAAGTAATAGTCTCCGGTAATCGACAGATCAAGGCTGGTCGGAAAACCGGGTATACTGGTGATGGCGCTCAGGCCACCGGGAAGGACCGTGATCTGCTCATGTATCACATTCGAATAGGTGTTTCCATTCTCTGCCTTTGAGAGGCCTGTAGCAATAATCTTGAGCGTGTATACGGTCGTGTCATAGGTACCCGGGGTTGACCCCGCTCCTATTACGCTTTGGACCCAGGTTGTTCCGGCGGGTTGATCTTTCAGGTAAAGGAGGGGAAGGGTCCCTGTACTTGCCTGTAAATTATCTGTAATAGAAAAATCGGGAACAATCCCAATACCGTAATAATTGGTATCCTCCCGGGATGAATAAATATTGTTACCCACCGTGGAATCCTGCTGCAAAATGGCATACTGCATCCCATTAATGATTGTATCGGCACCGATGGCCTTCACATTCACCGTGTAAGAAGTATCGAAGGCCGGGAAGGAATATCCCAATAGAGCCGCCTCGCTAAGCAATTGGGAACTGGACGGGCTGAAGTTCTCCGAGACCTGATAGCTCCAGGAGGAACCCACCGTAACGGGTTGTAAAGTACCCGAAACCGTATTCCCGTTGGAAGAGTCAGTTTTTTTGCAGGAACACAATCCTGCAGTAATCATCACAAGAAGCAAGCAACCGTTTTTCATTATCAATCCCTATTTAATACTCGAAGATAATAATGTTGCATTAATCGTCACGCCCATAAATGGTTCACTCAAATCCTCTTCGATCAGCCCGACGTTCTTCGCATAATAATATTCTGTTGTCGTAAATACGTCAACACCGGAAGAAGCAAAGAGGCTGGCATATGATGCGATAGAGCTGGGGACTGTTTTGGATTCCACTTGTATTACGTTCGGATAATTGATATTGTTCACCGTCTTGGTCAGCCCGGTAGCCTTGATCGTAAATGTGTAGTTAGAGGTATCGCTGTCTCCGAAACCATCCACAATCACCGACTGCTCGCTCCAGGTCGTGCCGGAGGGTTGTTCCTTCAGGTACACCAGGGTATCATTGTTGAGAGAAAAACCTCCGAAGGAGCTGCCTCCCAGCCATAATACTTCCCATACGAGGTCCACCCCAGTATAAGAACCATTGGAATTGGCCACCGCAGGGGCATACAAGCCTCCGTAATAATCATTGGAATAGTTCTGATACGTCAGGCCGTTAATGGGAGTGGTGGTACCCAAAGCCTGGACATTGTAGGTGATCGTCGTATCAATCACAATCCCCCCGATGATGGCAACGGCCGCGGGATCCTGTTGGGCGTACGTGGAATTGGCGAAGTTAAAGACCTGGTGTACCTGATAAGTCCATTTGGAACCTACTGAATCAGGTTGATAGTTGTTGGTGACCGTTCCGCTATATGTAGAATCGGCAGTCCCACCTGTTCCTCCCGGAGGGGTAGTTGTTTTGCCAGTACCTGTTGAATCAGTGGAATTGTAGGGCTTCAGGTAACCATATTCTTTAGTACAAGAACTGATCACAGCCATTGCGAGAATAGCAATTACGGCTATTTGGATAGATTTCATAGAGGATACAGATTTTAAAGTCCCTCAAAATAATAAAAAAAATACGGATTTGCGACTATTGGGGGCCGTTTTATTCGAAATATATCCTTACAGACTGGTAAAATAGCCTGTTTTGGAGGTATTGGTTCTGGGAATAGCTCTTTTCCGCAAATCCCTGCAATCCCAACAGGCCGGCCGCATTGCCCTTGTTGATCGCGATTTCCATGTACCCGGCTGCATTAAACAAAGCCAGTTTTTCCCCCTCCCCGGCATCCGCATAGGTTTCACTGATCTTATCAATCACTTCATCCCGCTTGAAAACGATCTTAAAGCTCCTGCCCCTACGCTGTTCTTCGAACTCCTCACGGCTGATATTAACGACCACATTCTCAAAATGATCTATAAAAATGATCTGACCCTCCATCCAATTATTTCCCAACTGGGGACGCAAAGGGTTCTTCACCTGGATGGACACACCCGGATCCCCAATCTCTTCGGGTGTTTTCCCACTTTCAAGATCAAGGATGGCCCTGCCAAATACCTGTGTACAATACAAGGCATTTTTTATCGCTGTCTTCTGCAAGGGCAATGCCACCACTAATTCCGGTGTTTCCTCCAATATCATCGTGATGAGCCCATTGTCGGCAATGCCAATATATTGCCCCTGGTGCCGGACCATTAAAAGGTAGTCGGGCCGAACATCGAACAGGTTGACCAATACCAGGTGATACGTACCGGGTGGAAATTGACGGATGGCCCCCCGGCATACATAAGCCGCCTGGGGGTAATTAAAGGGGGAAAGGGCGTGCGTAATGTCTACCAATTGAAAAGTCCGGTCTACCCCCAGCAATTGGCCTTTTACGGCGCCCACCAGGTAGTCCTGGTGCCCTATGTCTGATGTAAGGGTAATCAACGCCATTGCCCGTGCTCCCGTTTTTATTTAACCAGCTTGCCTTTTTTGAAGAAAAATTTGTGCACCAGCTTGTCGGCCAGGCCAGGTAACAGCTTATTGACCCACACGGTCTCATTTCCCTGAAAAGTCATCACGAGCGTCCTCTTCCGCTTCTCTATGGCACGGACGATATGTCTGGCGCACTCTTCAGCAGTCATTAGCTTCTCCTCTTCGAGAGGAGACTCCCCTTGTGCTTGCCCCGCCTCATTCAATGCTGCATTACGTATATTGGACGCGGTAAATCCCGGGCACACCCACATCACGTTCACTCCGGTGGGCAACAACTCCGTGCGCAGGGCCTCCAGCCAACCGTTTACGGCGAACTTGGAAGCCGAATACCCGCTTCTGCCCGGCAGTCCCCTGAAACCTGCAATCGAAGATACTCCTACAATAACACCTTTCCGCGCTATAATGCTGTCCAAGGCATATTTAGTACAATAAACAGTTCCCCAGAAATTAACATCCATAACCGTCTTCAACGTGTCCAGCGCCGTATCCTGAAACAGGCCCCGCATAGAGATACCGGCATTATTGATCAATATATCTATGTTCCCAAAGTCCCGGATGGCCGATTCCATAAATTCACGGCATTCGGTTTCGCTGCGCACATCCACGACCATTGTATGCAAAAACCTATTGCTATGCCTTAGCTGCAACTGATAGAGCTTATCCGCGCTCCTGCCGCAGGTAGCCACCTTGGCCCCTGATTCCAGGAATTGTTCCACCAAAGCCTTTCCTATCCCGTCGCTCCCTCCCGTGATCACCACGTTTTTACCTTCAAATATGCCCATAAGCTATGCATTGTTCAATCCAGCAAAAATAGGTGATTCCATGGCCGAACAAAACAAACCTACACACATTCACACTGGATTCATTCAAAATAGCAAACAAATAAATTTGCTGAGATAAGAAATTCATTTATTTTTGCACTCCCAAAACAATGGCGCGTATTCGTACATGCCGTTTATTCAAGGGATGAGATCGTAGCTCAGTTGGTAGAGCAATACACTTTTAATGTATGGGTCCTGGGTTCGAGTCCCAGCGGTCTCACCAGATGGGACAAGTCGATCAAAGTATCGCTTGTCCCATTTTCTTTTTGTCTAAAGGCCTCGTCCAGACTGTATATTAACTGAACTGCCTGGTTCAGCCGCGCGGTTCGAAAATTTTCGCCATCAAAAGTCAGTTTTTCCGGAAAGATCGAACCAACTATTTGACGTTTCTTTATTGTCGTCGCGGTTTGATAGATTTCGTCAAGATGGCTGAGGTTATCGACGGCCTTCGAGAGTGTCGGGGCAATATCTTCCTTTTGTTCTGTTGCTGCGGTTAACCGGGCCTCCAGTGTTACGATCTGCTTTTCGCATTCCGACTTGATCGTTTTGAAGTCTGAAGCGTCGATATCATCTGACAGTAACAACTCCCTTCCCTTCGTGATACGAGTATTCAATTCTCCTATCTGAACGATCAGTACCTTCTTTTGCTGTTTTTGATCTTTTGCCTCAGCGT
>Ga0302312_10000150_pt1 | contig 63090 bp, 59 predicted proteins | sample III_Palsa_N2_1_FD_200529 | JGI IMG/M metagenome (GOLD analysis project Ga0302312, IMG submission 200529) | Peat permafrost microbial communities from Stordalen Mire near Abisko, Sweden - III_Palsa_N2_1 | ecosystem: Environmental > Terrestrial > Soil > Palsa > Peat permafrost | place: Sweden... | reverse complement strand
GTAATGAGCGCGTTTTTCATTTTATAGTTTTTAGTACTGGTGTTATAACAAAACAAATGTAACACTGAATATACAAGCTTTTACACCGGAATTGGCAAAGCGATTCAAAAACTCGGTAAAGCGGGGGATAATGGCGGTAAAACATTCACTTATTGTAATTTTATGTATTCCATTATAACAATGCCTCAACCTTATTGTTAAAATCTGTATTTTTAGCCAAATTTAATGTGTACATGTTTCATAGTTTAGGAAAATATATACTCTTATTACGATTAAGTTTCAGAAAGCCCGAAAAGTTCAGTGTTTACTGGGCCGAAGTAATGCGCGAAATGGTTTCAACCGGTATTGGTTCACTGGGTATTATCTCTATTATATCAGTATTTATCGGGGCGGCTACTACTATACAGGTAGCTTTCCAGTTATCAAGCCCGCTGGTGCCCCGCACTATTGCAGGCAGTATAGCCCGCGACACTAATATATTGGAGTTTAGCCCCACCATATCATCACTTGTTTTGGCCGGGCGTATAGGTTCAAACATTGCCTCACAAATAGGCACCATGCGGGTTACCGAGCAAATTGATGCATTGGAAATTATGGGTGTAAATGCACCCGGATATTTAATATCGCCCAAAATTATTGCCGGCGTTACTATGGTACCGCTGTTGGTTATTATATCAATAGCTTTAGGCATAACAGGTGGTTACATCGCCTGCCTTATATCTGGCGATGTTTCTCCTGCTGATTACCTAGCTGGTGTGCATGATGGTTTTGAAGGCTTAACCGTAAGAGTTGCCTTGGTAAAAGCTGTTGTTTTTGGGTTTATTATAACTTCTATTTGTGCTTACCAGGGCTTTTATACTTCGGGCGGTGCGCTTGAGGTTGGGCAGTCGGCCACCAAGGGTGTGGTATACAGCTGCGTTATGATTCTATTTGCCGATTTAGTTATAACCAGTTTAATGTTATGATCGAGATACAGGATATATACAAAACATTTGGCGAAAATGAAGTATTAAAGGGGATAAGCGCAAAGTTTAAACCCGGCAAAAATAACCTGATCATAGGCGGATCGGGCTCTGGTAAAACAACTTTATTAAAATGCATAGTTGGTTTGCATGAACCCACCAAGGGCGATATACTGTTTGACGGAGAAAATTTTACCGACATGAGTTTTGAACAACGGGTTCCCATCCGTACTCAAATTGGCATGCTTTTTCAGAATTCAGCCTTGTTTGACTCCATGACAGTTGAAGAAAATATCATGTTTCCGTTAAACCTGTTTACTGAAAAGTCAAAAGAAGAGAAACTGGAAAGAGCTAATTTTTGCCTCGAACGTGTTAATCTTAAAGGCACAAACAAACTCTACCCATCTGAATTATCGGGCGGAATGAAAAAACGGGTGGGCATAGCCCGGGCCATATCCATGCAGCCGAAATATTTATTTGTTGATGAACCCAACTCCGGCCTCGACCCAAAAACTTCTATTCTGATAGATGAACTCATCAATGAGCTTACCCAGGAATACCAGATAACTACCGTAATTGTAACCCACGATATGAACTCCGTAATGGGCATAGGCGATAACATTATATTCCTGCATAACGGGAAAAAATGGTGGGAAGGCTCAAACCACGACATTGCACACACCGATAACAAAGAACTAAACGACTTTGTATTTGCCAGCAAATTTATGAGAGCGGCAAAGGCGAAGCTTTGATTAATATCAGGTAACTAGTAGCTAGTATCAAGACAAAAAAAATATAATTTAAGAACCAAACCTTATATTAGCTATTTAGATGTAGTAACTAATTTTACAATCCTAAAAGTCTATCTACTTGATATTAGCTACTAAATACTAAAAAGAAGTATGCATAATTTTAAAGAGCTAAAAGTATGGAAAGCTGGGATTAAAATCTGTAAAACCATATTTGAACTGACAAGAAATTTCCCACCTGAAGAGAAGTATAGCCTAATTTCACAAATGACACGATCTGTAGTTTCAATACCTTCTAATATTGCGGAGGGTTGCGGAAGAAAATCTAATAAAGAGCTTTATCAATTTCTAAATATAGCATTAGGGTCTGCCTTTGAACTCGAAACACAAATAATCATTGCTAAAGAGTTTAATTATCTAACTACAGACAAATCGGAAGCCGTTTGTGAACTGATCATTGAAATTAAAAAAATGATTGGCGGACTACAAAAAAGCTTAGTTAACTAAAAAAGCTCTTTATCAAGTAGTTGTTATTAAGCCTATTGCAAAAAAAATCTTGATACACTTGCAAAAAATCTTGATACTTGATACTAATTACTTGATACTAATATAAAAAATGATCCAACTTCTCACACCCACCCACTGGAAAGATTACGAGCTGATTGATTGCGGCGATTTTGAAAAGCTGGAACGTTTTGGTACCGTGACACTCATTCGGCCCGAACCACAGGCGGTTTGGAGTAAGACTTTGCCTGAGGCTGAGTGGAAGCGATTACATGATATTAAATTTAAAGGTCGGTCGGCTACGGCGGGCGACTGGGTCAAAAAAAACCCTAAAACTCCTGATCGCTGGCATATTGAATATAAAAATAAGGATGCCGCTATAAAGTTCCGTTTGGCTTTAACCTCGTTTAAACACCTGGGTATTTTCCCCGAACAAGCCGTTAACTGGGATTATATCTCCAAAAACATCAAAAACTTTAAAACCCCCGAACCAAAGGTGCTTAACTTATTTGCCTATACCGGTGGTGCATCATTAATTGCTGCTGCTGCAGGGGCGGATACTACACATGTTGATTCCATTAAGCAAGTAGTTACCTGGGCTAATGAGAATCAGGAAATATCGGGCATAAAAAACATTCGCTGGGTAGTTGAAGATGCCCTTAAATTTGTGAAACGCGAACTTAAACGCGGCAAAAAATATAACGGTATCATACTTGATCCACCGGCGTATGGACATGGCCCTAACGGTGAGAAATGGAAGCTGGAAGACCATATAAATGAGATGATGCAAGATGTAGTGGAACTGCTTGATCCTGAAGAACATTTCCTGATCCTGAACACTTATTCCCTTGGTTTTTCAGCAGTAATTATTGAAAACCTGATCAAAAGCGCTTACCCTAAAGTTACAAACCTTGAGATAGGCGAACTTTACCTACAAGCTACAGCCGGAACAAAATTACCTTTGGGTGTTTTTGGAAAGTTTTATAAAAATAAAATCTAATTAGGCTCCTAAAAATCTATATTTACACCGTACTATATATTGTTTATATTTTCTAAATATTATTAATAAACAATAAGTAATTTATTTATAATTAGCTACTTATATCATATCACTTTTTTATGAAATTGAAAAACATTTTTTTTTCTACCACACTGCTTTTAATTCCGTTAATCCTACTTTCAAACTGCAGCCAAAGCAGCAGCGCAGCAAAACAAGGTGATTCGGCAACTAAAACCACTACAACAACTACCACAAGCAGCACCGCTGCAACTACTGCTCCTAAAGCGGATACTACTGTAGCGGCACCTGTAACTTATCCGCCATTAAACAAAAAGCTTTATGATTCATTAATGAAAAGGCTGGCTCATGGCGATACTACAGGCAGGTGGCCGGTTAAAAATGCGCCATATCCTTTACCGGGTGCAATTTTGCCTTTTAAAAGGGTAGTGGCTTATTACGGTAATCTTTATTCAAAAAAGATGGGCATTTTAGGTGAATTACCTCCTAACCAAATGCTGGCCCGCTTACATGAAGAAGTAAAAAACTGGGAAAAGGCTGATCCATCAACACCGGTACAACCCGCTTTACATTATATTGCTGTAGTTGCCAGCGGCGACCCCGGTAAAGATCATATGTACCGCCACCGTATGCCATTTAAGCAGATTGATACTGTTTTATATTTAGCTAAAAAGGCACATGCCATTGTATTTTTAGACATACAGGTATCATTAAGCAATATCAGAACTGAATTACCTTTATTAGAGAAATACATTGAAATGCCACAGGTACATATCGGCATGGACCCTGAATTTTCGATGAAAGATGGCACCCTTCCCGGTAAAAAGATAGGCACTTTTGATGCTGAGGACATTAACTACGTTTCGGCTTATCTGGCTAATGTGGTACGTAAATACAATTTGCCTCCAAAAATTTTAATCGTACACCGTTTCACTAAAAAAATGGTGACCAACTATAAAAACATCAAACTGCATAAAGAGGTACAACTGGTAATGAACATGGATGGCTGGGGTGAACCTGATTTGAAAACCGGTACTTACCGCAATTTCATTTATCCTGAACCAGTACAGTTTACAGGCTTTAAATTGTTCTACAAAAACGATATTAAAAAGGCTCCGCATCACATGCTTACCCCGCAAGAGGTGCTTAAATACAAGCCTTACCCTATTTATATTCAATACCAATAAAATTTAAAAAATAGAATTAAAACCCTGTGTGCTATGGCATACAGGGTTTTGTCATTTAATTGACTTTTTTAGTCAAATGTTTAATTGAAATACAGATTTTTTTTTCGCCATGAAACAGAATTGTTACTTTAGCCGCGATTTAAAGGAAACCTGACATTAATTTATTATTATAAATATATTTTTGGGCAGTTATAATTTTACATGAAGCTATCCCTTACTCCAGGTTTATTTATTGCTGCTTTACTATTAATAAGTATCAATGTATTTGCGCAACAAACTCCGCAGGGCATCCCACTTAAAAAACTACAACCGCAAGGCCCCGATCCAAACAAAATAGCTGACTCAACTACTGTTGATGTAAAAGGCGTAAAGCAAACGGATCTGCCTGATGTTTTGAAACAATTATTTCATAGCAAACCATCTTCTGAAATTGATTCTATTACCACAAAACCCCAGATATCTGTTGTACCTGCTATCGGTTATACATTAGTATCACGCCTTGCGCTGGTATTATCGGGCAATGTGGCTTTCAGAACAGGGCCCGATTCCAGAGTATCAACCATAGTCGGCAGTACCAGTTACACACAAAACAAACAGTTTACCCTACCCATACAAACCAATATTTGGAGCAAGGATAATGAATATGATTTTGTAGGCGATTACCGCTTTTTAAAATACCCGCAAGACACATATGGCCTGGGCAGTAGCTCCACATTTAACGAAGCCGATCCAATGGATTACCTTTTCGTTCGTTTTTATGAAGTAGCACTAAGGCACATAACCGGAAATTTTTATGCCGGGGCGGGCTATATATTTGATGACCATTGGGGTATTACCCAGGAAGGTAACGAAAATGGAAAAGTATCTGACTATACTCTCTACGGCACTTCTGATCGAACTATATCATCCGGCTTTACACTTAACGGATTGTTTGACTCACGTGACAATGGCATTAATCCATCAAAAGGTGGATATGTTAATTTAGAGTTTCGCACCAGTACCAAGCTTACGGGTAGTACAAGCAATTGGGAATCGGTAGTTCTTGATGCCCGAAAATATTACGAATTGCCCGAAGGCTCAGATAATATACTGGCCTTATGGAGTTATGACTGGATCATATTAAGCGGGAAGCCTGGATATCTTGATTTGCCGAGTACTTCGTGGGATGCAAATTCTGCAACCGGCAGGGGATATATACAAGGCAGGTTCCGCGGTTCACAAATGGTATATGCTGAAGGCGAATACCGCTTTAAAATAACCAGCAATGGCTTAATAGGTGGCGTAGCTTTTCTTAATGCCGAATCATTATCAGCCGCACAAGGCACTAAGCTACAGGCTATACAACCGGGTTATGGGCCAGGCTTGCGTATTAAGCTGAATAAAATATCCAAAACTAATATCACTGTCGACTACGGCTTTGGCAGCGAAGGTTCGAGGGGCTTGTTTATTGATGTTGGCGAGGCTTTCTAATCTCCGTGTATCATTCAACCGGTGGCATATAAGCTAACTTTTTTTTTAAATATGCATCCCAGCTATGCTGCTGCACACGGTTTACCATGTGTTGCGTGTCGGTATCATAATCAATATTCAACTGTTTGTATTTAGCATCTATCCGGTTAAAAATATTAGCGGCCTCATATTGATAGTTGGCATGGAAGACCGTTTTACCTACCGTGCGCAGTAATTCCTGCTGCTCCATATAAGCTATGGTATAATGGCCCTGCTCATGCTTGAGTATTTCATCAAGCATGGCAGCGGAATTAACCTGGCCTTTATTCATCCATGATCTGTTCCGGTTCATTAAAACCCGAATATCAAAGTTTAAACGATAATAACCGTTTTGCCTGCTGGCCTGGTAGTGGAAATCGATAGTGCAATTAGTATAAGCAATAACACCATCACCATCTGAACTGGGTGTACCCTGAAAATCATCAATAGTTAACTGGTGATAATCCTGCGCCGAAGCCCTTTGCAATGCAGGCAAAAGCAGGGCGGCAATACATATTACCCTCAATAGTTTAAACCTCATTAGCTGTATTGATCAAAAATTTTACTTTTTGACTTTCTCAGCATGCAAAAGGTTTAAGCTCATCATTTCTTTCATGGTTTGTTGCATGGCATCAGTTGATCCATCAAGGAAGATCACATTACCTTGTGAGTTTTCAGCGAAGTGTTTAATGGATTCTGTCCACATGGTAAACAAAATTACAGACGTATCCATATGCGCATCCTGCATCTCTTTGGCAGCAACGCTCATACCCTTAGCTACTTCCTGCCGGAATAGCGCAACACCCTGCCCGCGCAATTGTGATGCCTGGCGCTCAGCCTCTGCCGAGATCTTGATCGCATTACCTTCTGCCTCGGCAGCTTTGGTTTTGGTAATTAATAAGGCCTGGCCTTCGTTCTCAGCGGCGGCCTTCAGGTTATTTGAAGCCACTACCTGGCTCATTGATTTCATAATGATGTCATCAAAAGTAATATCATTCAACTGCAGATCCTGTAAATGATAACCCCAGTTCTCTAATATCTGGTCAAGTTGTTCTTTTACGTGTTCAACAATATCGCGGCGCAAAACCAACACTTCGGCCTGGCGTTTAGTGGCCACAAATGCACGGATCGATCCTTCAACAGTACGTATTAATGCTTGCATCAGGTTGCGCTCATCAACAAACTTAAAAGCTACATTTTTAATACTTTCTTCCGATTGATTTAAAACTGAATAAAGCAGCATGGCCTTAAAGTAAACATTGGCCTGGTCAAAAGTAACTGCCTGGAACTCGAGTTCGACAGAGCGGTTCTGGATAGAGATCCTTGAATAGATATTTTCAATAAGCGGAAGCTTAAAATTTAAACCAGGTGATAATATACGACGGTACTTTCCAAATACAGTAACTACGGCAATAGTGCCCTGTTTTACAGTCACAAATGAACTGGACAACAGGATCAATAAAATAAAAACGACAATAAATAAGGCTATTAAAGGTGTCATAACTGGATAAAATTCAATAATTAAATATATAACTAATTATTGGTGTGTTATTTGTTTTTTACAAATGCTTTTAAATAACAGCATTTACCTATGAACTTAAAACGTACTTTCGGCGCTATACTTACCGTACTCGGTATTATAGGATTAATTTATGCCGGTATTAGCATAATTCAACATTCCGGCAATGTAACAACGCTAACCGTTGTTGGCATAATTGCATTATTATTTTTCTTTTCAGGAATTAGCTTGGTGAGAAATACTACTGACGAAACAAAGTAATTGTTTGGACACGGGTTGAATGTCATCAGTCAAAAAAAATCCCTTCATTTTATTGAGGGGATTACAAATTTAAGTTTCTAATTGTCGCCGGTACTACTACTGGTAGCATCCGGTAAATTATCGAGCTGGCTTTTAAAAGCGCTTAACAAACGCCCTCCCTTATAAAAGTACCTGCTGTAATAAGCGTCATCAAGGCTGCTAATAGCTACTCCTTTTGACGATGCATGTGCAAAGCGGTTATTACCTAAGTAAATACCTATGTGCGATATTCTGTGACTATGTATTTTAAAGAAAACCAGATCGCCTTCTTTTAATTCATCCTTGCTAACAGGGCTAACCATGCTGAATATATCGCGTGAATTTCTTTTGATATCAAGGTTAAATACTTCGCTGTACAGTTCTTTTGTGAATGCTGAGCAATCAATGCCTTTTTTTGAACTTCCGCCAAAACGGTATGGGGTACCTATCCAGTCATAAACAAAATGGAATAGTTTCATATTTGAGGTAGCAGACAAAGCAACCCCCATTATTTGGGACAGATAATCTTTTGCTAAACTTTCCTGCTCGTCGGGTGCCTTATCAGCGGGCTGAGCGGGTACTACTTTTGTTTGAGCCTGTGCAGCTAAAACACTGAAAAATAATGCAATACCAATTGTTATTTTCTTCATTTAATCCTTAGTGTGTTGTTATTAGGCACAACAAATGTTCATTAAATTATACAATATGTATATGTATTGCTACAAAACTATTCAAATTTTATAGAATTGCAAATAAATGACGCTTTTATTTCAAAAAATATAATAATTAATTTAAATAGCCGCTGGTTTTCTGTGTATTAAGTAATTATAAATACAGCGTTAAAAATTTTAATACACTTTTTAGTGCAATTTCGGAATTAAATTAAGCTATTTTAGCAAAAGGAGAGCTTTAATTTGGCTATATAGTCAGCTTACCACCAACAACAAGAATTGTTTGCTATTGCAGCACGCCACAGTTTCCATAATTAGCAAGTTATAATTAGATTTGCGCTTTAACTGAAAAAATTGATTGTTTAACAAATGAGTTCAATCGAAATAAACAAAGAAACTTACCTTAAATGGTATGAGTGGATGCTGCTAATGCGCAGGTTTGAAGAAAAAGCAGGCCAATTATATGGGCAACAAAAAATAAGAGGCTTTTGCCACTTATATATAGGCCAGGAAGCTGTTTTAGCTGGTGCCATGTCTGTATTGAAACCGGAAGACAGTATGATCACTGCTTATCGCGATCACGCGCATGCTATAGCAAAAGGTGTTACCTCAAATGCCATAATGGCTGAGCTTTATGGCAAAGCTACCGGATGCTCAAAAGGCAAAGGCGGCAGTATGCACATGTTTGATAAAGAAAAACATTTTTACGGAGGCCACGGAATTGTAGGCGGTCAGATCCCTATGGGAGCAGGCATCGCTTTTGCTGAAAAATACAAAGGGACTGAATTTGTTAACGTTGCTTATATGGGCGATGGCGCAGTACGCCAGGGTGCATTAACTGAAACCTTTAACATGGCTGCTTTATGGAAACTACCCGTAATATTTGTTTGTGAAAACAATGGTTACGCAATGGGTACTTCTGTTGAGCGTACAACCATACAAACAGATATATATAAATTAGGATTGCCTTATGGTATACCTTCATCTGCAGTTGATGGTATGGACCCCGTAGCTGTACATAATGCCATGGACGAAGCTGTACAACGAGCACGTGCCGGCGAAGGACCAACCTTCCTTGAAATGCGTACCTATCGTTATAAAGGCCACTCCATGTCTGATCCTCAAAAATATCGCACTAAAGAGGAATTAGAAAGCTATAAAGCAAAAGACCCGATTGAAATGGTTAAACAAACCATTGAAAAAGAAGGCTATGCTGATGAAAAATGGTTTGAAGATATCGCTGCTAAAATAAAAGCTGAAGTTGATGAATCTGTACAGTTTGCAGAAGAGTCGCCATGGCCTGAGGCAGAGGAACTTTACACTGATGTATATGTGCAGAAAGATTACCCATATATTAAGGATTAAAATTATATTACACTAAAATTTAAAACTAATTCATCATATAGTATATGGCTGAAGTTGTAAAAATGCCAAAAATGAGCGATACCATGACCGATGGTGTTTTAGCTAAATGGCATAAAAAAGTTGGGGATAAAGTAAAACCAGGTGATGTGCTTGCCGAAATAGAAACGGATAAAGCCACTATGGATTTTGAATCATACCAGGAAGGGACTTTATTATTCATAGGTATTGCAGAGGGAGAATCGGCACCGGTTGACGCGGTAATTGCTGTAGTTGGCAATGAAGGCGAAGACTACAAATCTGCCTTGAGTGGTGCAGTTAGCGCTGAAGCTAAACCTGCCGAAAGTGCAGCACCCGCACCAGTTGAAGATAAAAAACCGGCAGCAACACCGCAGCCTAAAGTTGATACTTCAAAAATACCTGCAACGGTTATTCGCATGCCTGCCCTTAGTGACACCATGACGGAAGGCGTTATAAACAAATGGAACTTTAAAGTTGGCGATAAAGTAAAATCTGATGATTCATTAGCTGATGTAGAAACCGATAAGGCAACTATGGAAGTAGTGGGTTACGAAGATGGTACCTTATTATACATAGGCCCTAAAGAAGGCGAAGCTGCACCGGTTAACGGCATTATAGCTATAGTTGGTAAAGAAGGCACGGATATTACCCCTTTATTACAGGATAATGCTGCGGCTCCTACAGCGATAGCTGAAGAAGCGCCTGCTGCTGCTCCGGTAGCTGCAACAAGTGCTCCTGTTGAAACTACTGCTTCATCAACTGCTGATGATAGCCGTGTTAAGGCATCGCCGCTGGCACGTAAAATTGCAAAAGATAAAGGCATCAACCTTAATGACCTAAAAGGCTCTGCTGATGGCGGCCGTATAGTGAAGAAGGATATTGAGGCTTATACACCGTCAGCTGCTCCGGCACCTGTTGCTGCAAGCACGCCGGCTTCGGCCCCTGCCGCTGCTCCGGCAAAAGCTGCCGCTCCGGTAGTAATACCACAGTATGTTGGCCAGGAGAAATTCACAGAGAAGCCTGTTAGCCAAATGCGTAAAGTGATAGCTAAACGTTTATCTGAAAGCTTATTTACTGCACCGCATTTCTACATAACCATGTCCATAGATATGGATCAGGCTATTGCAGCACGTGGTAAAATAAACGAAGTTGCCCCGGTTAAAATATCATTTAATGATTTTGTGTTGAAAGCTTGCGCTGTTGCCTTAAAACAACATCCAAACATCAACTCATCATGGTTGGGCGATAAGATCCGTTATAACGAACATATTAATATTGGCGTTGCTGTAGCTGTTGAAGACGGACTGCTGGTTCCGGTAGTACGTTTTGCTGATGGCAAATCATTAAGCCAGATATCGGTTGAAGTGAAAGACTTTGCACAACGTGCGAAAGCAAAAAAACTGCAGCCTGCTGATTGGGAAGGTTCAACCTTTACAATATCTAACTTAGGTATGTTTGGTGTTGATGAATTTACTGCCATCATTAATCCACCTGATGCTTGTATATTAGCAGTTAGCGGTATACAACAGGTTCCGGTTGTTAAAAACGGCGCGGTTATTCCGGGCAATATAATGAAGGTAACCCTAAGCTGTGACCACCGTGTGGTTGACGGCGCAACAGGTTCGGCTTTCTTATTAACCTTAAAATCTCTGCTTGAAGAACCAGTTAGGTTACTGGTGTAATTTTTTAGATTTAAGAATCGATATACAATAGCGATGGGTTTTAAACCCATCGCTATTTTTTTTGTGGCATTATTTAACCCCACTTCTGCAGTCGCTCGGCTCCAGCCGAGTGATCAATATTTAGCGGCATCCTGCCGCAGGCCGGAGGCCTTATGATACAAGTCACTCGGCCAGAGCCGAGCGACTGCGAAAATTATTTTATGCCCACGCCATTGCAATGTATCCTCCCTAAAACAATCATTTCCATAACCCATTTAAAAAATTTATTTTGCAAGCCCATTTAATGACCTTTTTTACCCGTACCATACATCCCGATGAAGCAGGCGACGAGCATTTGCTGAACAGTTACCGCACAGACCATAGTCTTGCAGTGCTGGGGCGTTTGTATGAAAAATATGTGGTATTGGTTTATGGTGTGTGTTTAAAATATTTAAAGGATGAAGAACAAGCCAAAGATGCTGTTATGGGCATATTTGAGCAACTTGTAACAAAAGTAAAAGAGCATGATATAAAGGAATTTCGCGGCTGGTTGTATGTGCTTAGTCGTAATTATTGCCTGATGCAATTACGGGCGGCTAAAAAAATGGAGATGGTTGCTTTGGATGATGTTGTGAAATTTGAACCGGCTTCGCATCCTGATATTAAATACAGCGAAGAGTATTTGAAAGCGTTGGAACAATGTATTGCACAATTACCGGATAATCAAAAACAAAGCATCGACCTGTTTTATTTACAAGAGAAATGCTACAAAGAAATTGCAGAGATAACAGGACAAAGCCCGAAGGCTATAAAAAGCTATATACAAAATGGTAAGCGCAACCTGAAAATGTGCCTGGAGAGAAACAGTGAGTAAACGCACCGACATATTACAGCAGATCAAAAAGTACCTTAACGGGGAACTTGATGCCCATGCTATGCACCAATTTGAAAAGGAAGCGCAGAATGATTCCTTTTTAATGGATGCATTGGAGGGCTATGAGCAATTGAGCACCGAGCAGCAAAAGAACCTGGATGAATTACATTCGCGCTTACAGCATCATGCTAACAAAGCTAACCGGCGTATTGTAATGTGGCAGATTATTTCAGTTGCTGCTTTTATTTTAATTGCCGTTACTATAGGCGGTATATGGATATATTATCATCAGCCAGCTGTAAATAAGATTTCATTGGCAGATAAAACTAAACCTATTATTATTAAAGTTAAAGCACAAGCTGATACTGATACAATATCACAACCAAATTCAAGTAACGATCAAATAGCATTAAACAACGCCGATAAGTTTGTTAAACACTCTCCTGTATCGGCTAAAATACGCAAGCATTCATCTTCAACAGCAACTATCATACCCGTGCAAACTGCAGTAGCCGCAGTAAAAAAAGACACAGAACCATTAAATGAAATGGTGGTAATGGGCTATACTACACAAAGAAAGACCGACATGGAAGCGAGTGCAAACGTGGCAATCCCTGATTCATTAAAAAAAAATATAAAAGGTTTGGTTAGGGATGAAAATGGGCCTTTACCGGGGGTTACCATCAGTATAAAAGGTTCAGCAGCCAGCACACTAACTGATAGTCATGGTAGTTTCAGCATTAAGGCTGTGCCCAATAAATCGGTATTGGATATCACCTGTGTGGGTTATAACAGGAAGCAAGTAAAGATCAAAAAGCAGGACTCCCTGCTTATCTCAATGCAACCTATTAGCAATGCCCTGGCTGAAGTTATGATTACCGGCTATGGCACGCAAAAGAAACCTGTTGTCACAGGTAGTGTTGCCACTGTAAACCAGGATACGAACCGATCATCAAAGTCCGAAACTGGCGCTGAACAACCCTCACTCAAAGAATACCTGAAAAACAATGCGATATCGCCCGATGGCAAAACAGGTGTGGTAAAACTGTCGTTTACTGTAAACAATGATAATATACTCAGCAATTTTAAAGTAATTGAAAGCCTAAGCCCTAAAACAGACAGCGCTGCAATTATACTGATCAGGAACTATCCCGGTTGGGCCAAAGACACTACTAATAAACCCGAGAATATAAAGCTAAAGGTCAAATTCGAACCAAAAAAGTAATTGGCTTATTATTGAGTTTAATGCATCATAGGTGGGTCATTCTGAGGCCACTCGAAGCATAAGCGTAAAGGCCTGCCCACATGCTTCGAGTGCCTCAGCATAACCCATTTACTTTAGAGATTACTTCGTACCTCGCAATGACGCTCGTATAAATTTTTAAATCCTACTACCTCCCCTTATCAGCAAATGAAAATGCTCTTTGCATAAGCGGCGTTGAGCGTGCGGATAAATTCTTGCGGATATTAAGTTCTTCCAAAGCTATCTCAGTAAAAATACCGTCAATAGCCTTTTGGGTAGCATAATCGGAAATGTCGGGATTAATGTGTGATACGAATGGCACTTTATTATAAGCTTTTGCTGCATCACTATAATATTGGGTTGCACCCGATTTATTTAGGCAAGCCTGGATAATAGGCTTAAATTTAGCCGCTAGCTGTATGCTGGTAGTTCGCCTGAAATAATCGGTTGCGGCATCTGGCTTGCCAAAAAGAATGCTTGCCGCGTCATCAAAGCTCATGTGCTTTATGGCATCAATAAAAATAGGTTCTGCTTGCCCGGCGGCATCTTCGGCGGCACGGTTTAATGATAAGATCACATTATCACAAAGCTTTCCTAATCCAAGCTGACGCAAAGTATGTTCGGCCTTTTGCGCCTGCGGCGGAAAAAGTATTTTAACTGCCGGGTTGCCAAAAAATCCGTTTATTGCAGATAGCTGCCCGGTACTTTTTGCGGTGCTTTGGAAAAGAGCATCTTTTAATCCACCAGCAATGTCATATGTCGACAGGTTGGGTTGAGCTTGTGCTTCTGTACTATGGGTTAATATTTGAAGGCTGGTTATGGCAATAAATGCAAACAGGATAAGCAGGGGTAACTTTTTCATGCCGCCAATTTAGTAAAAAAGCTATCAGTGGGAAAAAATTAATGGCATGTATCAAAGTGATTACAGAATACTATTTAAACTTCCCGTCAATTGCGAGATAGTGAAATCTTATCCTATCGCCCTTATCAGCGTAAATACTATACCGGCAATAAGCGCAGAAATAGGTATAGTGATGATCCACGCCCAAACAAGGTTAATGGTTACGCCCCAGCGCACGGCTGATACACGTTTGGTTAAGCCTACGCCAATAATTGAACCGGTGATGGTATGCGTGGTTGAAACAGGAATACCAAAACGCTCGGTAAGCAATAGGGTAATAGCTCCTGCGGTTTCAGCGCTTACACCTTCAAGCGGGGTAATTTTAGTGATCTTGGAACCCATCGTTTTAACGATCTTCCAACCGCCAGACATAGTACCTAAGGAAATTGCCGAGTAACAGGCCAGTGGTATCCAATCGGGCATTGGAGCGCCCGGCATTATTATTTTTGAGGCTATTAGTGTTACATATAAAATACCCATTACCTTTTGCGCATCATTGGTGCCGTGTGCAAAACTTAGCGCAGCAGATGATATCAATTGTACCCTTTTAAACCAGCGCTCAGCAGTGGAAGGCCTTGCCCGCTTGCAAATGTGTAATATAGCTATAGTTACTATATAGGCTATCACCAAGCCAATAATTGGTGCCAAAACTATATAGGCAATTGTGGTGAGCACAAGTTTTATATTGATTGCGCTAAATGCGTTTGCGCCCATATACAAAGCATTAGTAATACCAGCCCCGGCAAAACCGCCAATAAGCGTATGCGATGAGCTTGAGGGTATCCCAAACCACCAAGTAGTTAAATTCCAAGTAATGGCGGCAATTAAACCAGCCAGTATAACGTGCATAGTAATAAAATGCTCATTTACTATTTTTGATACTGTATTGGCTACCCTATGATCCCTTACCACAAAATAAGCTAAAAAGTTAAATGCAGCGGCCCATACCACAGCCTGGAAAGGCGTTAGGACTTTGGTTGATACAACGGTAGCTATTGAGTTAGCAGCATCATGAAAGCCATTGGTATAGTCAAATATCAACGCCAGCGCAACTACAAGAACAAGGAGAGTGGTAACCATTTATCGATAGCTTGCTTTTAGGCGTTTTTAACTAGTATTGATTCTATTACATTGGCAGCATCTTCGCACATATCGGTTGCGTTTTCAAGCGCTGCCAGTATTTCTTTATATTTTATAAGTTTAATGGCATCTCTTTCATATAAAAACAGGTCGGCAACGGCACGGTCAAAAACATAATCAGCCTGATTTTCCATGCTGTTTATCCTGATGCATGAATCAGCAATAGCTCGTACGTTACGCAAGTCTTTTAACTCTCTAACAGCCTTTTCCAAATCAATACTGCCCTGTAAAATAAGGTCAGATAATTTACGAATATGCTCATTATATTCATCAATACGATATAAACTCATGCGGTTGGTTGCACCTTGTATGTTATCGGCCACATCATCAATGGCAGTTGCCAGCGCATGTATATCCTCACGATCAAACGGGGTAATAAAGTTTTTACCCAGTTCTAAATATATCTGATGGGTAAGCTCATCGCCTTTATTTTCCAGTTTATCAATCTGTTTAAACAGTTCTTCTCTTGTTGCAGGGTTAGCTGAATTTACCGCTTCAACAAGCACTGTTGCTATAGCCACTACGTTGCTTGCTGCCTGCTCAAATAAAGGAAAAAATATCTTTTTATCCTTTGGTACAAAATACTGGAATATGCTGTTTAGTGACATACTTTTTTAATTATTTCGGCAAATGTACATTTGCAATGTTAAGTTAATGTTAATTATTTAAAACAGGAATGTTAGGGAATTGTAAAGCTGGCTTGGATTTTTGTAAAGTAAACCCAAAGGTTGAGCCCAATCCTTCCGTACTGCGCACATTGATGGTTTGCTGATGCGCCTCAATAATATGTTTCACAATAGCCAATCCTAAACCTGAGCCGCCAATTTGCCTTGAGCGACTGGTATCCGTCCGAAAAAAGCGTTCAAATAGCCTTGGAAGGTATTTTTCCTCAATGCCGATGCCATCATCGGTTACTTCAACCAGCACCTGATCGTGCAATTCAAACAAACTTATGGAGGTGCTTCCACCCTCTTTACCGTATTTAAAAGAGTTATCTATCAGGTTAATCAGCACCTGAATTATCTTTTCGCGGTCGGCATGAACGGCTATCGGCTCATCATATTTTTGTTTGAATATTAATTTAATGTTATGCTGTTTGGCCTTCATCTCCATCGACTCAAAAACCTCCTTTATAAGGTCATTAATCTTGAATCTGGTATAGTTGATGGCCATTTCGCCGGTTTCCAGTTTTGAGATCTCATCCAGGTCTTTGATCAGGTAACTTAATCGGTCAACATTACGTGATGCTTTGCTTAAAAAATCTTTCGCCATATCCAGATCCTCAAATTCGTCGTCCTGTATAGCCTCAATATAGCCTTGTATGGCAAATAACGGTGTCTTAAATTCATGCGAGATATTCGACAAAAAATCTCTGCGGAATTTTTCCTGGGTACGCAGTTCATCAATTTCCGTCTTTTTTAGCCGTGCCCATTCTTTTACTTCCTGTTCCACATCATTTATGGGGTCGACGCTTACATGTTCGCCCAAAGCATCGCGCAGATCGCGCCCGAGCTTTAAGTTATGGATGAGTTTATAAATGAGTTTGATCTTTGAATAGACGTATTTTTCTATCAAATAATAAAACACAAAAAAGCTGGTGATAATGGTCACAAAAAATGTGATGATAAGATCATACCAACTATGCCTAAAATAATAGTTAAGGGCAGAAAGGGTAATAGCTACCGCTGCTGCGTTAATTAAAACCAGTACACGCAATTTCATGCTTTAAAGTTACAATTTGTAAACGAGAGGCGTTAAGGTGGGAGGTTATATTTATGTTAAGGGAGAAATCCCGTAGAGACGCGATACTTCGCGTCTTCTGAACTATGTATTGTAAAGAGACGCAAAGTATTGCGTCTCTACAGGTATTTTTATTTACTTGCTTCTACATCAATATTTACCGTAACATCGTTTGACATTACCATGCTGCTGCTGCCAATACCAAAATCGGTACGTTTTAATTTCAAAATTCCCTTAAATGAAGCATTAGCACCATTTACGGTATAGATAAACGGCATGTCAAGCAATTCGGTTTTTCCTTTTATGGTTACGTTAAACTGGCCCGTGTAACTATCGCCGCCTTTATGTTTAATTGAAACCGATTTCATCGTGATCTCCGGGTATTTGGCCGCGTCAAAATATGATTCGCCTTTGAGGTGCTCATCACGGGTATCATTATCGGTATTAATTGTATTTACATCAGCAGAAGCTTCAATTATACTTTTGTCCAGGTTTGTCGGGTCAAACTGGATATTTGCTTTTAAGCCTCCAATGCTGCCACCTGTATTGAACCCTAAATTTTTTATCTGAAAGGTAATAGTTGATTTTGTTACCGTATGTTTTACCTGTGCGATAGCGCAATTCACTAAAAGTAACAGGATTAAGGTGATATATTTTTTATTCATAGCCTATATAACGTAGTTCATCAAACTTAATGATTTATTGGCGATTAATTTTAAAACTATGGTTATCATTCATAATACTATCTTTACTATAAATACTTACATTTTTAGTTAGTTTAATGAAAATAGGTGATAAAGTACTGAATTATTGTTCTGATTGTTATAAATCAACTAATCACAAAATAATTCATTTCGTTAAAGTTGCTGGTTCTGAAGAATATAATTTTAGTAACTTTTATAGCATAGTTAAATGTGATGGTTGTGATAATATATCTTATCGAACAGAGTACATTGATTATGAAAATCATGTTGAAGATGAACAAGGAGGATGGGAATACCTAACAACGATTGATACTTATCCTGAAGTTTTAAAAAATCATCAAAAAATAACGGAAGTATATTATTTTCCAACTGAAATACAATCTCTTTATCGTGAAGCTATAAGTGCCTTAGCTGCAAAATGTTACTTGTTAACCGCAATAGCATTTAGAACTATTATTGAAGCAGTTTGTGTAGATAAGTCTATCACGGCAAGAAAAGTCGATGGCGATGATTTAGGTGCAAAAATTGACAAGTTGGTAATTAATGGTTTTATAACTCGAAAAGAAGCTGAAAGGTTGCACACAATACGTTTTAAAGGAAATGACTCTGTTCATGAAATGGCAATACCCAAGCCTCAACAACTCTTTATAGTATTAGATACAATAGAACATCTATTAAAAAATCTTTATATTATTGATAGGGAATTTAAAAGAAAATTAGCAGAAGATACTGTTATTACTAATTTTGAAGAACTCAGAATTTTACTTTGTGAAAAGATTTTGGAACATCAATTAGATGAAAGTGTATCTTTAGGTAAACTGCTTGAAAAATCGGCGAGAAGGTTAAGCATTAAGTCAAAAGAGTTAGAAAATCAATTAATTGAAAAAATAAAAAGTGGGGAGTACAAGCATCTTGCTTTAGGTGATATTATCCCTAATCAAGACCCTAAAAGGGAAAACGTACAAATGTATATCATAAAGGATTTGAAATTTGCCTTTGATGATTTTGGTTTGTAGTTATTATCTTATACAAATACCCACATCGCATTTTCCTGGTCCAAACTGCGGTATATTATCTTAATTCTTCCGCTTTGGCAAATCCTTCAGCATAAAGTCTATTTGTTTGCCAATAGGTTTATTGTTACGATAGGTCACTACCTTTATCTCAGCTGCACCGTTCGGAATAGCTAAAGGCACACCGTTATATTTATGTGAATAATTGTCGGGGTTGGTGGTATCAAAAGTGTAGAAGAGATCAAGGTTTATTATTTGAGTTGATAGCTGCACCCTAAGTGCAGTATCCCCTGGCATTCGGGCACTGGTAATAACCGGATCGTAAATACTGCGTGCATATTTAACTTGTGCGGCATCCAGTCGTTTAAAATGATTTTCTACCCTATCTACAAATTCATCAAAATAGCGATCAACTTTCGGCGACCATAATACTTCCGCCAGCGCCATTGCCCGTGGCCATACCATATATTGTATCTGGCGCTCATCCGGCACGGCTTCAGTCCATAAATTTCCTTGTCCGCCTAAAATATATTTGGCATCCACACTATCGGGTACCGGTTCAAAATCATAACAGTCGGTTAGCCACACATGCCCGTAGGTATGTGGCTCAACCAGCGGATCGCCCTGGTAAACATCAAGGTAACATTGACTCTGAGGTGTCATAATTACATTGTGACCCATTTTTGCGGCTTTTTTGCCGCCTTCCATATCGCGCCAGCTCATTACCGTAGCTTCAGGAGCCAGGCCGCCTTCCAATATCTCATCCCAACCGATCATCTTCTTCCCTTTGGAAGTAATAATCTGTTCAACCCGTTTAACAAAATAGCTTTGCAGCTCATCGGTGTTTTTCAGATGTTCGCGTGCCATTAAAGCCTGGCATTGGGGGCATTTATCCCAGAACCCTTTATAAGCTTCGTCGCCACCTACATGGATGTATTCGCAGGGGAATAATTTTGCAACTTCAGTAAATATTTTATCCAGGATCAAATAAGTCGAGTCGTTGCCAACACAAAGTACATTATCTTCCTTTTCGTAAAAATTAGTACCGGGATCTACCGCATATTGCTTTTGTGTACATGATATATTAGGTATGGCAGCAATCAGCGCCAGGCTATGCGCCGGGATATCAATTTCGGGCAGGATGGTTACATACCTGTCCTGTGCATATTTAACAATCTCGCGAATATCATCCTGGGTATAATAACCGCCATAAGTTGCTTTTTCGCCGGGTTGTGGTGCCTCGAAAGGTGAGAAGCCAAACATTGGCCCCGTGCGCATTACACGCCATGCGCCAACACTGGTTAATTGCGGTAAGCTTTTTATCTCGATACGCCAGCCATCATCATCTGACAGGTGCCAGTGGAATACGTTGTATTTGTATTTCACCATCTCATCAATATAATCTTTTACAACCTGTTTTGGGAAAAAGTGGCGGCTCACATCCAGCATTAGCCCGCGCCAGCCAAAACGTGGATAATCGGTAATATCAACAGCAGGAATACTCCAGTTTACACCTGCTACTTTTTCTTTCGATTCAATATCGGGTGGCAATAGCTGCATTAAGGTTTGTATGCCGTAAAATATTCCTTTGTCGTCATTAGCTGTGATGATTACCCCGGATGATGTTGATCTGAGCATATATCCTTCTTCGCCAATTACAGGATTTGGTGTTTTATTCAGCTTTAAACGGATTGTGTTTGATGGTTTGTTTATAGGGGTTATCGCGAATGGGTATCCCGAAGGCGATTGCAGCATTCCTGCTAACAACTCGGCTACCTTCTTACATTCCGGATCGCCTGTCGGGATAACAATACTGGTTTGGCGATTTAACTTGAAATGCCCCGGGTTAACTTTAAGCGAAACCGGCAGCGGAATTAACTGCGGTGCCTGCGCCAGGCATGAAAGCACTGTTAGTGTGCTGAAAAGAAACGTTAGCAAGCCTTTGCTCATAGTTAATAAGTTGAAAGTAAAAGATTGAAAGTAAAAAGTAAATGACCATTAAGCACAAACAACTTTTCGCCTTTTACAGTTAACTGTCCACCTATATATAGGGTTAATCAGCCTGCAAATTTTTCCTCATCACAAAATCATTCATGAAATATGGGCCGATAGCGATGTCTTCTTCATAAGCCACGGTAAAGCCCATTTTTTCATAAAAGCTTTTGGCTTTGTTGTAGCGGTTCACATTTAGCTCAAGGATAGTTTTACCTGCCTCCAATACTTTATTGCTTACTTCATTTATCAGTACCCTACCATAGCCTTTGCCTTGTGTTGAGGGCAGGCAGTATAGCTTATGCAATTTATAAATGTCGGCATTTTCCTCGCGTGGTGAATACGCTGCAAATGCTACCGTTTGCTCATCCTCTATAACCAGTAAAAAGGTTTGCAGGTTATTTTCGATCTGATCTGTTAATTTTTCGGTCGAATAAATTTCAGTGAGCATATAATCTAACTGCTCTTTTGTTAAGATAGATAAATACGCATCGTACCATATTTCTTCGGCTAAAGTGCGTATGATTTCAACATCGTTTATAGTTGCTTGTCTTATAGAATACATGGCGCAAATATATCGCCAATCCCGTAGAGGCGCAATACTTTGCGTCTTTATCAAAATTATCTGATAGAGACGCAAAGTATTGCGTCTCTACAGGTCGATTCATTTTTAATTTACCGGGCCAACGGCAAAGTAATCTTCCAACTCAGCTAAAGTTGATGAGCTGGTGGCAATATCTTTTATGATCTTTCCTTTTTCCATTAATAAAATACGATCGCATATATCAGTTACATGATTCAGGTCATGACTGGAAATAAGTGTGGTGACACCCTGCTGTTTATTGATCTCCTTCAGCGTATTTTTTAACCTGATCTGTGTACTTGGGTCGATATTGGCAAATGGCTCATCCAGCATCAGCAATTCGGGCTTTTGCAAAAGGCATGAGGATATTCCCACTTTGGTTTGATTCCCTTTGGAAAGATCACGAATGTATTTGCCTTTTTTTAAGATCTCGCCATTAAAGAAATCGGCAAGAGTACTCAAAAAATCATCAACATTGGCTTGCGTTTGCTGATGCAGTCCTCCGATGAAATAAAAATATTCTTCAGGTGTAAGGTAATCGATCAGGAAGCCTTCATCTAAATAAGATGCAGTATAGTTTTTCCATTGTTCATGGCCCATTACATTTTTACCGTTTGATAAAACTTCTCCTGCTTCGGGGCGTATCAGGTCAAGTATCATTCTGAAAAGGGTTGTTTTTCCGGCGCCATTATTACCTACCAGGCCAATACTTTCGCCTTTTTTAATCTCCAGTTCTGGTATGTTTACAACCAACACACCATTATAAGCCTTCTTAAGATTTTTTATTTCTATCATATTATTTGGTTCTAAAGCCTTCGGCTATAGTATACTTGTGTTTATAAAAATCAGCTTCCAGTTTTTTCATCCAAAAGCTGCGGGTAATAATGAATATCAAGCCAATTACAGCGATCAGCGCAAGCCCGAGATCAGGCTGTTGAATGTATTTACAAGGAAAATAAATAATATAGGGGGCTAAAAGCAACGGAAATACGATCAGGAATTTTCTGCCACCTACTCCTTCCCAGTTAAATGCTGCTCCTTTTGTAAGATCAATACGGGTATAATTCCTGTTAGCGGCATATAAAATAATGAGTGTGTTAACACCAAGGTTCCATACGTACATTACCAAATGTATAAGCAAAATGCGGCGGCCAAAATATACATAAGGTGTAGTAGCTAAAAATGCAACGGTTGATACCATTGTAAACAGTATGAATTTGCTTTTTAAAAAATTGGTGAAGCTTATTTTGTTAACCAACAAGCCATCAAAATGTGAAGCTTGCCAACTGTACATAAACTGACCATAATTTATTATGAAAAGGCCGGTTACAAACATCCCCACAAAAATTGCCGGATAATCTGTGTGATTAAAACCTGGTTTGGTATAAAGCAATAATCCGTAAAATAAAAATATGCCACTCATTATAAGGGCTGATTTTGACCGCTTATTTCTGAATATCAATTTAATTTCGTTAGCCACTAAATCGCCGGTTATACCAAAACGATCTAAAATCGGATATTCTGTACTACTTTTATACGATTCCTTTTTTGAACTTAGTTCTTCAAGATAAAGATTGCTTCGCAGGTATAAAAAATTAACATAATACATTATTGCGGCGAGTAACAGTGGCAATATGCATAAAACGGGATGACCGATCAAATGGCCGAAGAACAAGTAAGAGAAGTTTCTGATAGAATACAGATGCCAAAGGAAATCGCCAAGGCATAGTAGTACCAGTATGGCGGTGAATATTAAGAATATCCACCCGTTTAGGTTCGATTTTCTTTTAATGTACAGGGCCAGGTAGTTGTTAAAAATAGTTATTCCTAAAATTGATACTACAAAAGCCCATGCAGCACCCGCACCCCACTTAACTGCAATAATTTTTACAATAAATGGCACAAAAAGCAGAAAAGGGAAGATGTTAAAGGCAGAGATAAATGAAGTAATGGCTAAATATTGCACCAGTGTATTTCGCTTAATAGGCAATTGCAAATAAGGCTGAACTTTTAATGTGGGCAGTTCCTGTAACTGCATGCGTGAGATAAGTTCGAATAAAAAATAGATAAATATTATACCGCAAAAACAAATTATAAGGTCTTGCTTAGAAAAAGCCAGGGCTAAGATCTTATCAAGAAAAAAACCTGCCAGAAATACATAAAGGATAAACAGCAGGATCAAAAGACCCATTACAATTTTTATGGCTAGGTTTTTACCCATATTTCGCGAGCGTAAAAAGGATTTTAGCTCGTGTTGCAGAAAGGTAGATATCATTCGGGTTAATAAATTAAGCCGTTAATATACTAATAGTTATATCTTTCGCCCCATAGTTTTTTCAGTTTTTCTTTTGCTTCAGCTTCACGGGCATTATTACCAGGGGTGTATATCTTAGTTCCTTTTATAGCGTCAGGCAAAAAGTCGAGATCGGTAAAATTGCCCTCAAAACTGTGGGCATATTTGTAGCCTTTGCTATAGCCAATGTTCTTCATGAATTTGGTTGGGGCATTGCGCAGATGCAATGGTACAGGCAGGTCGCCGGTTTCTCTAACCAATGCAATAGCCGCCCCTATAGCTGTAGTAGCCGAATTGCTTTTAGGCGATGTTGCCAAATAAATAACCGTTTGCGAAAGGATCAATTGCGATTCCGGCATGCCGATCACATTTACAGCCTCGAAACAGGCTTGCGCCAGCAGCAAGGCATTTGGGTTAGCATTGCCAATATCTTCCGATGCCAGTATCAGCATACGGCGGGCAATGAACGACGGGTCCTCTCCACCTACTATCATCCGGGCCAGCCAGTAAACTGCTCCATTAGGGTCGCTGCCCCGCATTGATTTTATGAACGCCGAAATAATATCATAATGTTGCTCGCCAGCCTTATCATACAGCGCCATGTTTTGCTGCACATGCTCCAGCACCACATCATTGGTCAATTCTATCTTTTTGCCCGTAAAGGCATTTACCAGGAGTTCGAAAATATTGAGCAGCTTACGTGCATCACCGCCTGATAAACGAAGCAGGGCCTCATCTTCTTTGATCTCTATTTTTTTATCGCGCAAGACTATATCTTCCTTCATTGCTTTTGTTAAAAGATTCATCAGATCATCTTCCTCCAGCGACTGTAAGATATAAACCTGGCATCGCGACAGCAAAGCCGAGATTACCTCGAACGATGGATTTTCTGTAGTAGCGCCAATCAAGGTAACCGTGCCTCGCTCTACGGCACCCAACAATGAGTCCTGCTGCGACTTCGAGAAGCGGTGTATTTCATCAATAAAAAGGATGGGTAGCGTTTCGCCTTGTTCTTTTAATAAGGCTGCTTTTTCTATTACCTCGCGAACATCCTTAACACCCGAATTAATTGCACTTAGTGCAAAGAACGGCCTGTACAGTGTTTGTGAAATAATATAAGCCAGGGTTGTTTTACCAACTCCCGGCGGCCCCCAAAATATCATGGATGGCAAATTGCCCGATTCAATAGCCTTGCGCAATACTGCGCCCTTACCCACAAGATGTTTCTGCCCCACATAATCATCCAGATTTTTGGGGCGCATACGCTCGGCTAAAGGAGGCAGATTGTTCATAATTGTAAAAGTCAGAAATTAAATGCTAAATCCTAAAAAAATTAGTAATTTTAAGATAACAATTCTATGTGCGAACAGTTTACCAAAACCAATTTCTATTCCATTTGCGATCAATTAGCTGCTACAGATGCTGATCTGGCAGCTATTATCAGCAGCTATGGCTATCCGCCATTATGGTCGCGGCCCAATACGTTTGAAACTTTGGTACATATTATTCTGGAGCAGCAGGTGTCGCTGGCATCGGCCTTATCAGCATTAAATAAATTGAAGGAGCGGGTAGGCGAATTAACCCCGGCGCGTTTACTCTTACTTACCGATGAGGAAATGCGCGCCTGCTATTGCAGCCGACAAAAGGCCACTTACATTAAATACCTGGCTGAAGCTTTACTAAGCGGTCATATCAAACTAAACGAGCTGGAGCATTTACCTAATGATGCCATCCGTGCCCAATTAATTACCTTAAAAGGCATTGGTCATTGGACCATTGATGTTTACCTGATGTTTGTATTGCAACGTGCCGATATTTTCCCAATTGGTGATCTGGCTGCAGTAAACGCTATGAAAAAAGTAAAACATTTGATAGCAAGTACAACTAAAGATGAACTGGTTGCTATTGCTGCCTGTTGGCAACCTTACCGTACAGTAGCAACGATGTTATTGTGGCATTTTTATTTGTCGGAATTAGCAGCAAAGAGAAAGGCTTAGTATTAGATACCTTCGCGCGTCATTGCAGGTACGAAGCAATCGTTTTCTATACAGAGTGAAGAACACTCTATCTCAAACACACTCAGCTTTTTGCATAATTAAAATTAATCCTTATCTTGTTTTAGATTATTTAGTATATTTGCGCGCTAATTAATTTATTAAACCTAAGGGAAAGATATTAAATGAAATTTGTAATAATTATTGTTCTGTTCACAACAATAAGTTTTTCGGCCTCTGCACAATGGTGGAATGTGAGCTTTAAAAAGCATGAACGTTTTCCGGCGATACATGCAAAGGATAATTCCATTGCGCATTTGCCTGTTGCGAAGCTTACTCTAACCAAAATTGGCAAGCTTAATATAAAACAAAGCGATTACAGTCTTGAGCTCGAGGAAGATGCGATCATTAAAATTGCACAGCACAATATGCGTTTCAGGATATATGATGAGGCCAGCTATAATTTTAGCGAATTGGCAAAACTGTATATTCAGCAAAACAGGCTTTCTGAAGCTAAATGGTACCTGCTGCAAAGTAATAGCATATCGCGCCAGCAAAATGATGACAAGCATACCATTTCCAATTTAATGGATCTGGCCCTGATCAAAGCTAATATGGGCGATGTTGTTTTAGCCCAGCAGGACCTTACCGAGGCCCGACAGCTAGCCGCTGCAAAAGGCTGGGTTGCCAATGTGGCAGATATTGATAAAGAGGTAAATTATATCCGCCTGAATAAAACTTCCGCTTCAAAAACAGAAATGCGTTATGCTGATGCCGTGATGGCCGACAAAAAAGACAAAAAAACCGATTAATATTCTGGGCCTTATTGTAACAATAAGGTAAAATGCCTGTCCTATCAGCAGAAAGATCAAACATTATTGTAATATTGTTATTTCTAATTACGAGGCAGCTTTTCAACTGTCTCTTTTTATTTACATTAGCGAACTTATATTAGGCACAAGTATTGATGTTTTATATTCCAGATTTAAAGACCGTAAAAGATATGTTAAAGAAATTATGTTTAGTATTAATACTTGGTGCTGCAGTTGCCTGTAAGGCTTCCCCTTCAAAACCTATCCGCGTGGTAGGTTCAAATGATCTGCAACCTGATGTACGACAGAACATTGTTGCAAAAGAAGTGGCCGAATTAATATCGCGCTACAACTATAAAAAAGTTGATCTGAATGATTCATTGTCCGAAGTTGTTTATAACCGCTACATTAAAAAAATTGATGAAGATCATAACTACTTATTAGCATCGGATATTCAGGATTTTGATAAATATAAAGATGTGCTGGATGATGATATGAAGAGCGGAAATCTGAATGATGTGTTTTACATGTTCAACGTTTTTCAGAAACGCTACCTTGACCGTATTAAATTTTCATTAGCTCACATTGATGATAAATTTGATTTTGCCCAAACAGATTCTTTTACATTTGATCGCGAGAATTTGCCATGGATAGCAACACAAAGCCAAATGGACGATCAGTGGTTAAAACATGTGAAATATGACTTGCTTAACCTTAAACTGGCTACGCCCGATATGGCAAAAAACAGGGCAACGCTTAGAAAACGTTATACCGACCTGCTTTCGCAATCAAATAAACTAACCAACCAGGAGGTTTTCCAACAGTATATGGATGCCTTTACCGAGGCCATTGACCCGCACACCAATTACTTTAATCCTTTTAATGCGGCCCAATTCAATATGGAAATGTCGCGTTCATTAGAAGGTATTGGCGCAACACTGCAGTCGGTTAATGAATACATAACCATCCAAACGCTTGTACATGGTGGCCCGGCTGATAAAAGCCATCAAATAAACCCTAAGGATCGTATTGTAGGTGTGGCCCAGGGCAAAGAGGGCGAGTTTCAAAATATTGTTGGCTGGAACATTAACAACGCAATAGGTTTGATCCGCGGACCTAAAGGCACAACTGTAAGGCTGGAAATATTACCGGGCGAAGCAGCAGTAGGCAGCAAGCCGAAAGTGGTAGAGATAGTTCGTGATAAGATTGTGCTGCAGGATGAGCTGGCTAAAAAAGAGATGCGTACCTATAACAATAATGGTAAAACCGTTAAAATAGGCATTATTGATATTCCTGCATTTTATGTAGATAATGAAGCCGCACAAGCCGGCGCAGCTAATTACCATAGCACCACCCGCGACGTTAAGTTGATCCTTGATTCATTAAAAAATGAAAATGTTGATGGTATAGTGATAGACTTGCGCGAAGATGGCGGCGGTTCATTAGCTGAAGCTATTTCATTAACCGGCTTATTTATAAAAACCGGCCCGGTAGTACAGGTAAGAGATACCCGGAACCAGGTTGAAGTTGACAGTGACGATGATCCCTCAATAGCTTACAGCGGTCCGTTGGCTATATTGGTTGATCGTTTCAGTGCATCAGCATCAGAGATTTTCTCGGGCGCAATACAAGATTACGGCCGTGGTATCATCATCGGCACCCAAACTTATGGTAAAGGTTCGGTACAAAGCGAGATAGAGCTTGACAAGGTGATAAGCCCTACTTTAGCCGACATGGTTTCAAAAGTTACCGGTGGTGATAAAAAAGAACAAACCGGCGGTAGCGAAAGCAAGTTCGGACAACTTAATTTAACCATCGCTAAGTTTTACCGTATTACAGGCAACTCTACACAGCGCCATGGTGTTACCCCCGATATTCAGTTTCCATCTATAATACCTTTGGATAAATATGGCGAAGATACCGAGCCTTCGGCTATGCCTTTTGACGTTATTGCCAAAAGCGATTACACCAAATTTGGCGATCTGAGCCCGGTTATTCCAACTCTAAGAAAACTGCATGACCAACGTATGAGCAACAGCAACAGCTTTAAATACCTGTTGGATGATGTGGCCGATTTCAAAAAGCATGACGAAGAAAAATCAGTAACGCTGAATGAAGAGCAGCTTAAAAGACAACGCGATGATGACGATCAGAAAACATTCGAACGTGATAACCTGCGCAGGGTAGCATTAGGCTTAAAACCATTGAAAAAAGGTGAAACCAAACCTAAAAATGAAGACCTTGATTTTGTAAAGATTGAAGCCGGACAAATTGTAACTGACTATATCAACCTTAACAGCAAGGTTACCCAGGTTCAACCTGCGATGAAGAACTAAGAGAATTATTTTTAAATAATATAACAGATCCTGGCTTTGCCGGGATTTGTTGTTTAAAGGATTCTTGTAACTCACTTGCCTTTACTTCACTCGACCACCACCACCCGCGCGTCATTGCGAGGAACGAAGCAATCTCTACGCAAGCAGGTCAACCATGCAAGTTCGCTCTGTATAGTTTATAGATTGCTTCGTTCCTCGCAATGACGCGATGTAGACCAGCGCAGTGTAGTCAGGTGAGTCATCTAAAACCAATTCTTTAATTCCGGGTTTATTACCATATGACCCGAAAACCACTGCTTGAATTTACCGACAAAGGTATTTATTGTGCCCGGGGTAAATTTTACATCGACCCGTGGAAACCTGTTGATGACGCGGTGATCACCCATGCTCATTCCGACCATGCTTATTGGGGGCATAAACATTACCTGGCTCATCATTTATCCAGAGAAGTGTTGTTTTATCGCCTGGGTGAGATCCAACTACAAACTGTAGAATATGGCGAAACGATCATTAAAAATGGGGTACAGATAACTTTATTCCCTGCCGGGCATGTGATTGGTTCGGCACAAATTCGGGTGGAATACCAGGGCGAAGTGTGGGTGGTTTCAGGTGATTATAAAACTGAGGACGATGGCATCTCTACTCCTTTTGAACCGGTGAAGTGCCATCATTTTATATCAGAATGCACATTTGGCATGCCCGTTTACCAATGGAAGCCGCAGGTACAGATATTTGAGGATATAAATAACTGGTGGCGTACCAACCTCCATAATGGAGTGGCTACGGTATTAGTTGGCTACTCATTGGGTAAGGCACAGCGCATTTTGCAAAATCTCGATTTGTTTAATGGCAAAGTATATACACATGGCGTAATTGAAAATACCAATGAAGCACTCTGCAGGAATGGCGTATTACTCAACCCAACTGAAAGGATCACCAGCGATACGCCAAAAGAAGAAGTGCGCAAAGGTATCATATTAGCTCCGCCATCATCAGTAGGCACACCTTGGATGCGCAAGTTCGGGCCGTATAGTTTTGGTTATTGTTCCGGCTGGATGGCTTTGCGTGGCGCTAAACGCCGTCGCGCTGCCGATCGCGGATTTGTTTTATCCGACCATGCTGATTGGGATGGACTCATCAGCGCTATTGATGCCACTGGATGTGAAAAGGTTTATCTTACCCACGGTTACACGGCAACCTTCTCGAGATACCTGAATGAAATCGGCTTTGATGCACATGAAGTGCATACTTTATATGGTGGTGAAGAAGAGGAAGCAGCACCGGCTGAGGTTCTTCCGGAAGAGGGGGCTGGTGAAATATGAAAGCATTTGCTCAACTCTTTCTTTCGTTGGATGAAACCAATAAAACCAACGAAAAGGTAAAGGTTTTAAAGGACTACTTTAACTGCGTACCCGACACCGACAAGATGAATATGCTTGCCCTGTTCACCGGGCGAAAACCTAAACGGATCATCAACTCAACACAGATAAGAACGTGGGCCATCGAGGCATCAAACATACCGCAATGGCTGTTTGAAGAAAGCTACCATGTGGTTGGCGACCTGGCCGAAACAATGGCGCTATTAATGCCGCAAAGCGACCAAAGCAGTAATAAAACACTAACCGAATGGATTGCCGAGTTGAATTTATTAGGCGATAAAACTGAAGAAGAACGCAAAGAATGGTTACTGGAATCATGGGCCATGCTGGATAGCCAGGAACGTTTTGTATTCAACAAACTACTTACCGGCAGCTTTAGGGTTGGTGTGTCACAAAACCTGGTAATCAAGGCTCTGTCTGATATTTCGAATTTAGATGCGCCTACGTTAACCCATCGTATTATGGGTAACTGGGTGCCCGAAACTTATTTTTACGAGCAACTAATACAGGAACAAGGCGCTGCCGATGATATATCACGCCCCTATCCTTTCTTTTTAGCTTATCCCATACAGGAGACCTCTGAAAAACAGAAGTCGGCTGAGGAAATACAAAATGCTTTAGGCGATGCCGAAAAATGGCAGGCCGAATGGAAGTGGGACGGCATCCGGGCGCAAATGATAAAACGCGATGGCAAAATATTCATCTGGAGCCGTGGTGAGGATCTATCGACAGAAAAATTCCCGGAATTGCATCCGTTTCTAAATGCTTTGCCGGATGGTACTGTAATTGATGGCGAAATACTGAGTTTCCAGAATGGTTTGCCCATGCCTTTTAACGTTTTGCAAACCCGGATCGGGCGTAAAAATATCAGCAAAAAAATATTGGAGGAGAGCCCGGTTGCTGTTATTTCTTATGATTGCCTGGAATTTAAGGGCGAAGATATTCGATATAAAACCCAATCCGAGCGCCGCGAAATATTGGAAAGCCTGCAAGCAGCAACCGATTATCCTGAAATATTCAATATATCGGCCTTAATTGATTTTAATACCTGGGATGAACTGGCGCAAATACGTGAACGATCAAGGGCTATGATAGCCGAAGGCATAATGCTGAAACGCAAAAGCGCTACCTACCAGGTTGGCCGTCGACGGGGCGACTGGTGGAAATGGAAAATAGACCCGCTATCAATTGATGCAGTAATGATCTATGCTCAAAAAGGTCATGGCCGCCGTGCTGATTTGTATACTGATTACACCTTTGCCGTTTGGGATGGCGACAAGCTGGTTCCATTTGCCAAAGCATATTCCGGCCTTACAGATGCTGAAATAAACAAGGTAGATTATTTTATCAAACGCAATACACTCGAAAAATTCGGCCCGGTACGTACCGTAAAACCTGAATTGGTTTTTGAGATCGGTTTTGAGGGAATCAATAAATCTACCCGGCATAAGTCCGGTATTGCGCTGCGCTTCCCACGCATATTACGCTGGCGGCATGATAAACCAAAGGAAGAAGCAGATACATTAGATAGTTTGAGGGCGCTGTTAGGGGAGTAAGTAGACCTCTCTCCTTCCGCGTCATTGCTTTCATAAAGTAATATTCCCGCTACAACATATCAAAACAGCCCTCAATTTGTTATAAATTTATACATATAAAATATGGAAGACATACTCCACATACTAAATGGCGATGATACCCTAAACAGCTTTGAACACACCGGGCTCGAAGGCGACATTATGGTTTGGCCCGAAGTATTATCAGAAGGGCCGCTGGAAGAAAATATTGCATCTGGTGGCTTTTGGAAAAAACGTTCGGAGTGGATCTGCAAAAGCTTTGACGAAACCCCGGATAATTACGAAAAGAAAGTAATAAACCAGCTCAGCAGGCTAAGCGAACCTTATCACGAGATAAACCTGTGGTTTGAGTTTGATCTGCATTGCCAGATAAATATGTTGGGCCTTATAGTAATGCTTAGCAAAATGACTGATCTTTCTGCACCTGCTACTTATCTCATTTGCCCTGATAGTTACCCCGGAATAGAAGATTTTAAAGGCATGGGCCAGCTTAATGAGGAACAACTAGAATACCTGTATGATAATATACGTGTACAAATTGGCGAACCGGATTTTTTTGTAGCTGCCGAAGCCTGGAAATACTATACCACTAACAACGCGGTTGAATTGGATAAATGGCTGCATGAAAATAACTACTGGGGCAATCTGCATAGCCTTAAAAGTGCTTTACAGGCGCATGTTAAACGTATAATCGTAAATTCAGCGGGTTTAAATTACATTGAACAAAAATTGCTCGATATTTATAACAGCGGCATCAAAAGTAAACCTGCCATTTATGAGGCCTTTTGGCAAACCGAAAAAATATACGGTATGGGAGATATGGAGATCGATATTTATTTATGCAGCCTGACGGATAAGCAGCTGATAGAATTATAACCATAGCGATGGGTTTGAAACCCATCGCTATGGTTATATTGATTTAAAACAACCCAAGCTGTCCGGCATCATCTATATCAATATCGTCCGGGTTGGTGATCTCAAAATCAACTTTTTTAGTTTGGTGTAGCTCAGATTCATCAGTAGATTCCGCAGAGATATTTTCTGTTGATTCTTCTTCTGTTTCTGTTGCTACTATTTCAGCATCGTCCTCAATTATATCCTCTTCAATTACTTCAACTTCTGGCTCCTCAGGTTCTATCAGCGTAATGCTTTGTACAGTATGCTGGCTTACACGGTTGCCCATGGCCTTCATGCCTTTTACATCTATTAATTCTGCCAGATTGATGTCGATGGTTTCAGGTATTTGGGTTTTGCCTTTAAGCTGATCAACTTTTGCAACAGGCTGCGCTGCGCCCGAAATGAATCCCAATTTCGAACCATTCTCATCACTGATGATACTTGTTTCTTTGCCTATTGGCGTATTTTCAAATGCAAAGCGTTTAACCAGGTAGTTTTTTGATTTCCCATCGTAATGCACTACTGTGAAAATTTTCTCCGGATCATACTTTTCGATCAGGATCATATTATCAAAAAAGTGATTATTGAGGTCGAAGCTGGTAAGCTCGTAAATACCATTGCTCATAACCGTTAGAATACGGTCATCGCCATCAAACTCGCCTAAATATTTACCACGGTTATCAACATTCAATCGTTTTAAAATATCATCGTACCATATTTTACGGCCCGAAAGTGTTGATAATCCCTTACTTTTCAGTGCGATCTTTTTAACCGGGTATTTGGTAACAATATTACCCATCGAACCACGGCCTTTAATGGTGATGCCTGCAAAGTCCTCATCAAACTGCAGCTTTTTAAGTTTAGAATGCGGTTTTAGCTGGATATTAACTATCTCGGCCTCGCCGTTAGGGTTAGCACTAAAGTATAATACTTTTGATGCCTTTGAGCCTTTTGTTAAATCATATTCCTTGTCGCGCGTTACGCCGGTTACCGAAAAACGTTTGATATAACTTACACCGCTTGCACCATCTTTGTAGATCATGTTGTAAACGGTACGCTCATCATTCTTTTTAAATACGGCAACGTGAATAATATCCTTACCCACAAAAACTTTCTCCTGTATCTTGGTAATCACACACAATCCATCCGACCTAAACACAATGATCTCATCAATATCAGAACAATCGCAAACAAACTCGTCTTTCTTTAAGCCGGTACCAATAAAGCCATCTATACGGTTAACATACAGCTTCACATTGGCCAGGGCTACCTGCGCAGCTTCAACTTTATCAAAAATACGTAGCTCGGTTTTACGCTCGCGGCCTTTGCCGTATTTCTCCTTCAGTTTAGTAAACCAATCAATAGTGTATTCGGTCAGATGCTTTAGGTGATGTTTAACCGTTTTTATTTCGTTCTCCAGGTTTTTGATCTGCTCATCCGTTTTCTTAACATCAAAACGGGTAATGCTGCTCATCGGCCTGTCGATCAGTTTTTTATAATCGTCAGGCAATATCTCCCTATAAAACTGCGGAAAGAACGGCTCGAACAAGCGATCCAAAACTTCAAGCACCTGCTCAAAATTTGATGACCCTTCGTAGTCGGCATGCTTGTACATACCTTCCTGTATAAATATTTTAAGCAGCGAACTGAAGAAGATCTTTTCCATCAATTCCTTCAGCTTAATTTGCAACTCCTGTTTAAGCAGTTCACGTGTAAAATGAGTGCTTTCGGTAAGCATATCATTCACGCTCATAAAGCGTGGCTTGTCCGACTGTATCACACACGTATTAGGTGATATAGAAACCTCGCAATCAGTAAAGGCAAAAAGGGCATCTATAGTTACATCAGGCGATATACCCGGTGCCAGATGGATGATGATCTCTACATTTTGCGCGGTATTATCCTCAATCTTCTTTATTTTGATCTTGCCCTTATCATTGGCAGAAATAATGCTATCTATTAACCCGCCGGTAGTAGTGGTATAAGGTATTTCGGTAATGGCGAGGGTTTTTTTGTCGCGTTCAATAATCTTTGCGCGCACCCTTACCTTGCCGCCGCGCTGCCCATCATTATATGCCGAAGCATCGGCCATACCACCGAAAGGGAAGTCGGGCATCAGATTAGGTGTACCACCTTTAAGTACATCAACAGATGCATCTAAAAGTTCAACAAAATTATGCGGTAATATCTTGGTAGCTAAACCCACGGCTATACCATCGGCACCTTGCGCCAATAATAATGGGAATTTAATTGGAAGGGTTATAGGCTCTTTATTACGGCCATCATAACTGGCCTGCCATGCGGTAGTTTCAGGATTAAATGCAACTTCGAGCGCAAATTTTGATAGCCTGGCCTCGATATACCTGGGTGCTGCTGCCGAGTCGCCGGTTACCGGGTCGCCCCAGTTTCCCTGGCAATCGATCATCAGGTTTTTTTGCCCTATCTGCACCATTGCATCACCAATAGAAGCATCGCCATGTGGGTGATACTTCATGGTATTGCCAATAACGTTGGCGGCTTTATTAAAACGCCCGTCGTCCATCTCCCTAAGGGAGTGCAAGATACGGCGCTGTACAGGTTTTAAACCATCGTTTATATGCGGTACGGCGCGGTCAAGAATTACATACGAAGCATAATCCAGGAACCAGTTTTCGTACAAACCATCAAGGGAGGTAATGTTATGTAATTTTTCTTCGCCATTAGCAGGTATATCGTTCGGGTTTAAATCTTCGCTCATTATTAGCTATAAAAATTATGGATTGGTAAAGATATGTATAATGTGCAGATGTGGGGATGTGCAGATAAGCAGATTTTTTGAACAACTTGTATATTATGTTAATAGATTTACATTTCATCTATTAACTCAATCCTTTCTCATCTCTCTTATCATTTTACCGTAATCCCAATGCCGTAGCATTGCGTTAACTGTATTAACAATACGCTTGGCCCGGGTTTCATTGGTTTTGGCGCTATCTATCCATTTAATAAAGTAGTCGCGGTGTGATTTTGCAAGGCTATTGTAGAACTCAAACGCTTCGGGCTCAAAATCAAAGCATTCTTTCAGGTCATCGGGTATTTCAACTTTAAAATCAATATCTTCTTCAAGCTTTGCCTGCAACATGGCCCCTGCCTGTTTATGAATGCCCCTTCTTATATCGGCTTTTAATGCCATGATAAAGTTACCCTCGCCCATGGGCATCAGCGCCATGCCTTTAACCGCCAAAGCATCCAGCATGCCCCTAACTCTGAAAGATTTTTTATTACCGGGCTTCATTTGCTGCGCGAGATCAGCCGGAATCTCGATATAACTCCACCCGGTTTTTTCGCCTTGTTCAGCAAATTGCAAAATAATGGCGTTAAACTCAACCATATTAATGTTATTACGTAGTTCTGTTTCGGATTTATTAATTATTGGCTGTTAATGTTAAATGTTTATTAAATCTTAACTATAAGCAAAAATAACTGTAACACATTGGTAGTTGGTGGTGTCATATGGTTATAAATTTAATTAATAAAATCAATACCAAAATCATGAAAACACTAAAATCAATGCTCGCAGGTATCGCCTTACTGTTGGCTTTCGTAACCGTTAACGCTTCTGCTAAATCACATACCAGCCAACCTACACAAACCGATGTTGTAAATATCTACATTAGTGCGGTAAGTAATGGTAAAGTAACCGACTTGAACAAAGTATTGGATAATGAAATGCATTTTAACATAATGCGTGGCACCAATACAAACACAATGGATAAAAATGAATTGCTTGATTATTTGAAAAACAATACAGTAGCAGGTGTTACAGTTAACACTACTACAACTGTGTTATCTAATGATGATGGCTCTGCCAAAGTTAAAGTTGAATTCAAATATGATGGCTACACACGTATTGACATTTTAACGCTTGATAAGACATTGGGTTGGAAAATCACCAATGTTGACAGCAGCAATAAATAAGAAATGTTTTGATAAGTAGTTTAATTAGAGCGCGCCGATTTATCGGGGCGCTTTTTTGTTAATATAGGTTATGCATTAACAAGTGTTTTATACATCTTAACAACGGGCAGGGATTCGCCATTAGGCATTTCCGCTTGTATTTTCGACAATTGCTCATAGCCCAATGCTGTATAAAGCGGCATGCCGGGTAATGTAGCGCCAAGTTCCACCGCTTTAAAGCCATGCTTAATGGCTTCGGCCTCACATAGATTGTTCATCATTTTTCCAATTCCCTGCCTTGCCCAATCCGGATGGACAAAAAAGGCACGTATGCGGGCAGCTTCTGTGAAAGGATCTAGCAATGGGTCGGCGGTACTTTTATGCTGATCTCCTCCGTATAAAGTTTTTCTTTTGCTCCATCCGCCGCAAGCCACGAGCATATTATTTGCTTCGGCTACATAATAGGTTTCGTCAACCAATAGCTGCGTATCAACTCCAAAAATGTATTTGATAGCGCTTTCAATTTGCTGGCTGGTATAATAATCTTTACTGAGGCCGCGTACTGATTCAGCTATTAATGGCTGTAAGATTGGCACATCATCAAAATTAGCGAGGCGGGTTGTTATAGTAGGCATTTTGAATAATTAGATTACTTTAGTTTACGTAAGGCTTTAGCACTTGCTGCCATTTGTCATACCCTTTGCTGTTTAAATGCAGGTAGTCTGATTGGAACAAGCTTGAATCGGGCACAGTAGTTCCCGGTTTATAGATCACAGTGCTTACATCAATAAAATGACTTTTTGGTTTGCCCCTTAAATAAGCTTTGATCATTGCATTGGCTTTATCTACTTCGGCAAAGTATTTTTCCCTGCTGGGGCTTGGTTTTATCGACAAAAAGTAAATTTCAGCCGAGGGCAGTTTTTGATTGATCATCATCCAAAGCTTAGTGAAATTATCAGCCACAAATTGTGCTGACTTACCTGCCGCAATATCATTTTCACCAGCATATATGAATATCTTCCGCGGATTATAAGGGAAAAGAATGTAAGGCGTATAATAATCAACGATCTGCCAAAGCTGGCATCCGCCTACACCTCGCCTTATTATTGGTTCATCAGCAAACCGCTGTTCAAGATCGGTCCATTTGCGTATGGAGGAACTGCCGATAAACAATATTCCGTCCGGCTTCGGAAAACTTAAACTATCCTGGTGCTTAAATGCCCGGATCTCATTAGCAAACGGGAAACCCTGTTGCGCAAATACCTGCGCACTAAAAGTAAGGCTTAGGAAAAATAGAAATAATTTTGCTTTCATATTTATAGGTTTGATGGTAAACTTATTGGTTAGTTGGTTTACTAAAATAGATAAAATATCACTGACCCTTTAAGTTTAAATAAGAACCATGACACATAAGTATTAATCTTTCACACTTCGCTTTGCCAGTTCCTTGCTTATCGCATCCAGCGATTTTTTCTTCTTCATATCCTTCAACTTTTTAATTTTCAATGTTTCGGCTTTTTGCAGGTAACTTTCTGTATGCGTACGGGCGTAGTATTTACAGAACCATGTTAACGGGCAAATCTCGCACTTAGGGCTGCGGGCCACGCATATATAACGGCCATGCAGTATGAGCCAATGATGCGCTACTCCCAATACATCCTGCGGAAGATATTCAGTTAGCTGTTTTTCAACTGCTAATGGTGTACGGGCATTTGTGGTTAAGCCAATACGGTTAGCCACCCGGAAAACGTGGGTATCAACAGCTATTGCCGGGGCATCAAATACTACCGAGGCAATTACATTGGCGGTTTTACGGCCTACGCCCGGCATTTTTTGCAAGTCATCAATACCGGAAGGTACCTGGCTATGAAAATCATTAACCAGCATTTTGGCCATGCCCACCAGGTGTTTGGCTTTATTATTCGGGTAGCTTACGCTGCGGATATAAGTAAAAACCTCATCGGATGTTGATGCCGCTAAACTTTCCGGATCGGGGAAACGTTCGAATAGCGCCGGGGTTACCCGGTTAATGCGTTTATCGGTGCATTGTGCCGATAGGATAACCGCTATTAGCAATTGGAACGTGCTGCCGTAATGCAGTTCGGTAACAGGGTTGGGTTGTTCTTTTGAAAAGTAATCTAAAAAATGGCGGTAACGTTCTTGCTTTAACATTATATATCTGAATATTATTATAGAACGTTTACTTTAACCTCTTTACCGCTTGCGGTAGAGAGGATGGTCGAGCGAAGCAAAGACCGGGTGAGTCGGTTATTGAAGCGATGAACTATGCAATTTGAATATTTAACTCACCCCGACATTGCTTCGCTTGTCGCCCCTCTCTTTGCTTTGCAAAAAGAGGGGAAAGCAGTAGTTCAAATTATTCTCATGTCGAAAATAATTAAAAAAAAGAAATCCAGGGTGAAAAGTTATGAATAACCTATCGCCCTGGATCTTTTGCTCTGCAGATCAGATTAACGCAAGCTTTTTGAATGATCAAGAATGTAGTGGATCGTCTGCAGTTTTGGTTTCTTTCTTAAAAGATCCAAATCAGCACGGAGAGAATGATAAAACATCAATTCATCCGCATCAAGATTTTCGTGTACAACTGATTCCTTCACCTGAGCTTTGTTAATGAACGCATTAATTGAATTTGTAAAAATTTCGCCCATACAAGCTTTTTTTATGTTTAATAATAACTAAACGAAAGCTTTAATATTATATTTTATTAACTATAAAAAATTTCATGAAAATTTCATAATTAATTTTTCAGGCTCAATTCTTTACTCTGCATCATTTTACGCAGGTTATTAAGGGCATAGCGCATACGGCCCAAAGCGGTATTTATGCTTACATCAGTAATATCCGCAATTTCTTTAAAACTCAGGTCGCCAAAATGGCGCATGATCAATACTTCTTTTTGCTCGGATGGTAAAAGCTGGATGAGGGTTTTCAGATCATTATGGGTTTGCTCCCGCACCATGCGGTCTTCGGTGCTTTCATCATAATTGCCCAATACCTCAAAAATATCAAAATCGTCGCCATTGCTTACCATAGGCGCGCGTTTCTCGCGCCTGAAATGATCTATAACCAGGTTATGCGCAATACGGGTTACCCAGGGCAAAAACTTGCCTTCTTCATTATATTTTCCGGCTTTAAGGGTATTGATCACTTTAATAAAAGTATCCTGAAAAATATCCTCAGCAAGGTATTCGTCTTTAACGAGCAAATAAATGGAAGTGTAAATTTTTGATTGGTAACGGCGTATCAGCTCCACCAGCCCCGCCTCGTCACCTGTGATATATAGATGGATTAGATCCTGATCACTTTTCAATTGAAAATCCATAGAAAACTGTTACTTTAAACTAATTTAAAATGTAATATTTTGTTTAAGTAGAGTTTAATCTATAGGGTGCTCCTTTTTGTTAAGAAATTGTTACATCAAATAAAGCAATTATCGCGCTAAAAAGCAAATTTATTTATTGAATTTGTGAATGTTTGGGTCAGTTGAACCGTAATTATGCTTATGCATTAAGGATATTTAACACTTTTTAACGTTATATAATAAAGCGGTCATAATAAGCAACATAATCCCGATCGCATTTGGAATCGGCTAAATATTTTAGGATTTTTGCATTTTGGAACGGTTCGTGGTTGATAGGTCGTAGTTCATGGCAATAATGCCAAATACGATGCGCCATGAACTATGAACTATGAACTGACGAATGAACGAAGCAGAAAAAGATCCGCAACATCATATTATTATAAAGGGCGCAAGGGTACACAATCTTAAAAACATTGATGTAGCCATACCTAAAAACAAACTGGTAGTGGTTACAGGTATGTCAGGTTCCGGGAAATCATCGCTGGCATTTGATACCTTGTATGCTGAAGGCCAGCGCCGTTATGTCGAGAGCCTTTCATCATATGCGCGCCAGTTTTTAGGGCGCATGAATAAGCCGGATGTAGATTATATAAAAGGCATTGCCCCGGCCATTGCTATTGAGCAAAAAGTAATTACCTCAAATCCACGCTCAACTGTAGGTACATCAACCGAGATCTATGATTATCTGAAACTATTGTTCTCGCGTATTGGCAAAACTATTTCACCTATATCGGGCCATATTGTGAAAAAAGATTCGGTTACTGATGTGATCAATTTTATCATGTCGCTGCCAAACGAAACACAGGTAACCATACTTTGCCCCTTGTATCCGCACAACAACCGCAGTTTGAAAGAAGAACTAGCTGTATTAATGCAAAAAGGATTTGTGCGGGTGGAGTATCAGCAAAAACTATCAAGAATTGAGACTTTGCTTGAGGATATGAGTATTGTTGATGACGGCTCATGGCTGGAAGAAGAGGTAAAAGAAGTTGAAAGTTTAAAGTCGAAAGTAAAAGGTAAGAAAAAAACTGAAAGCGAAAAGCCAAAAGAAGAAGTTGATTTAGGTACATCTCAATCATCATTAACAGACCATCATGCTGTACGTATTGTTATTGACCGTATCACCAAGAATGATGAGGACGAAACTGTAAGTCGTTTAGGCGACTCCATACAAACTGCATTTTTCGAGGGTAAGGGCGATTGTTATGTCCGCTATCAGCAGCCGGATGCAGATGCCGAAACGGAGCGTTTTTTCTGCGATCGTTTTGAACTGGATGGTATTAAATTTGAAGAACCAAGCCCTAATTTCTTCAGTTTCAACAATCCTTACGGTGCCTGTAAGCGTTGCGAGGGTTATGGCAAAGTGATAGGTATTGATGAAGACCTGGTGATCCCTGATAAAAGCAAAAGCATTTATGAAGGCGCAATAGCCCCATGGCGCGGCGAAAAAATGCGCGAATGGAACGACCAACTGGTGCAGCATGCATTAAAATTTGATTTTCCGATCCATCGTCAATACAATCAGTTGACAGAAAAGGAGCAAAAGTTGTTATGGACAGGCAATAAATTCTTCCGTGGACTGGATGCTTTCTTCAAGGAAATGGAAGAGCAAACCTATAAAATTCAATACAGGGTTTTGCTATCGCGATATAGAGGGAAAACCACTTGTCCCGAATGTAAGGGCAGCCGTTTAAGGCAGGATGCATCTTATGTTAAAATTGATGGCAAATCGATAACCGATGTGGTTTTGATGGCTTTAGATAAAGCGCTTGATTTTTTCAGCAATCTTAAATTAAACGAAACAGATACTAAGATTGGCAAGCGATTGCTGATGGAGATAACTAACCGCCTACTGTTTCTGAATGATGTAGGCCTAAGTTATTTAACGCTAAACCGTTTATCAAATACACTTTCTGGGGGTGAGTCGCAGCGTATTAACCTGGCAACTTCATTGGGCAGCAGCCTGGTAGGGTCGGTTTATGTTTTGGACGAGCCAAGCATTGGCTTGCACCCGCGCGATACTCAACGGTTGATAAGTGTATTGAAATCATTACGCGATGTAGGTAACACTGTATTGGTAGTGGAGCATGAGGAAGAGATAATGAAAGCCGCCGACCATATTATTGATATTGGCCCAGAGGCTGGTACACATGGCGGTGAGTTAGTTTTCGCGGGCACTTATGACCAGATCTTAAAAGATGAACACAGCCTTACCGGTAAATATTTGAGCGGCAGGGAAGAAATAGCTATACCGGCACATCGCCGCAAATGGCACGACTTTATTGAGATAAAAGGTGCACGGGAAAATAACCTGAAACAGGTTAATGCCAAATTTCCATTGGGAGTACTTACAGTGGTTACCGGGGTATCAGGCTCAGGTAAAACAAGTTTGGTAAAACGCATATTGGCTCCGGCATTGCAAAAAACGCTGGGTAATTATTCGGGCGAGCAAACCGGATCATATGATAGCATTGAAGGTGATTATCAGAAAATTGAACAGGTGGAAATGGTAGATCAAAACCCGATCGGCCGTTCATCGCGCTCAAACCCGGTTACTTATGTAAAGGCCTGGGATGAGATCCGTAACCTGTTTGCAGCACAGCCGGTATCAAAAGCAGCGGGATTGAAACCGTCGGCATTTTCATTTAATGTTGAGGGTGGGCGTTGCGATGTTTGCCAGGGCGAAGGTGAGGTGAAAATCGAGATGCAGTTTATGGCCGACATATTTTTAACCTGCGAAACCTGCGGCGGCAAACGCTTTAAACAGCATATATTGGATGTTACCTACCAGGATAAAAACGTAGCTGATGTGTTGAACATGACCATTGATGAGGCGCTTGAATTTTTCAGAAAAGAGCCGAAGATCATAGCCAAAATAAAACCATTGGTTGATGTTGGTTTGGGTTATGTGCATTTGGGTCAGTCGTCAAATACACTTTCAGGTGGCGAGGCGCAGCGGATTAAGCTGGCATCGTTCCTGGTTAAGGGAAATAACACACACAAAACGCTGTTCATTTTTGATGAGCCTACAACAGGATTGCATTTTGCCGATATTAAAAAGCTGTTGAAATCATTCGATGCCCTGCTCGATCATGGTAATACCATCATCGTGATAGAGCATAATATGGATGTTATTAAATGTGCCGATTGGGTAATAGATATAGGCCCCGAAGGTGGCGACAGAGGTGGTAAAGTTGTTTTTGAAGGCCTGCCCGAAGATTTGATAAAAGTAAAGGATTCTTATACCGGTAAGTTTTTGAAAGAGAGATTTGAGAGTTAGAGATTAGGTTATACAAAAGGCTTTTGACTTAACCAGTGATCCTTAGACTACAAACTTGAACTCTCTGAATGATTTGCATATGCGCCTGGATTAGAAAATAATTACGCCAACCCTCGTAATATTTCTAATCTATTGCTTGGAGCATTTGGAGATAAAAAGTCGGCTATGGTATTTTTGTGTCTTCTTGGGCGGCAAAGGAACTCAACTGGCCACTCTGTAATTCTTTGTTCTTTAACATGGATATATTTACTAATTTCGGGTTCGTCTATATATTCTTCTTGTAAAATAAGAGCCAAAGGTTCCTCAGATCCTGGGTTTTCTTTTGAAAATTTAAGAGCTTCCTCATAGTTATCAAAAACATAGTAATAATCATCCCCCTCGGAAAGATCCGGTGCTCCCTCGTGTGGATGGCACCAAACTCTGTATTCTAAAACTTCATCCCAAACATAACCACCTCCGGATTTGACCGTTGCCGGATATGTGCCGACTAAATCTTGATCTTTGACTTTAGGATATTCTGACATTTATTGTATTTATTATTAAGTTCACAAAAAAAGCAACTGCTATTTGCAGTTGCTTTTTTATTTTAGAGGCTGTTCATCAACCTAATCTCTAATCTCCAGCCTCTAATCTCTAATAACCTATTTCAAAGTAAAGCTGCTTTTCCCCATGGTATAGCCATCAGCATAAAGCATCACGGTGTAGCTTCCTTTTTGGAACGCTGAAGGATTCATCCAGTCAACTACATAAGCATTGCCATCATCTTTAAAGTCGATAGCTGTCTTGTATGTGAATTGCAGGCTCTGTCCGTCAGCATTAAATGAACCTGAATCTCCTTCAGTTATCAGGTTGCCTGTAGGGTCAATAATGCGGATAAAAATATCATGCATGCCTTTGGGAGCAACCGCATTGCTTGCTACAGTAAAGCTGATCTTGATCTTTTTAGCCGGACTAGCCCTGCTTACTTCAACCTCTTTACCACTGCCTTTTATTTTATAGGCCGCTACCCCTACCTCTGCAACTTTAAGCGCCGAAGCTATCTGCACTTTGGTACTTAGGTCCTGGTTCTTCTTAGTTAGCGTATCTGCTTTTTGTTTTACTGTTGCCAGGTTTGTTTTTAAGGTATCTCTTTCAGTTGTTAATGAGGCATTTTGCTTTTGCAGCTCATCAATATCAGCAGTGTATTTGGTTACAAAATACCGTAGCTGTTTCACGTCTTCCTGTGCTTTTGATAGTTCTGCAACAGTTAATTTGCCTTTTGCAAGTTCGGCCCTCAAAACATGGATCTTGGTTTGCAATGAATCATTTTTGGCCTGCATAGCTGCAGACAGCTTGGTTTTGCTATTGTTTACCTGTTCAACCTGCGCTTCAAGGCTGTCAAGCTCAACTTTTAATCTTGATTTTTCATCGCTCTGGTTCACGATTATAACATCTGATTTATTTTTTTGCATATACAGATATACATCAGTCCCCAGCAAAGCCACCACAACAGCAATAAGGAAATAAATTACGTTTGAATTCTTCTTTGGAGTTTGCCCCGATTGATTTTCCATAATAATTGGTTTTTAGTTTTTCAATATACTTAATGTATATAGGCTCATGCTTTAATTAATACGCTGTACTTTAAATGCACAGAGAGGTATTTTTGTTTGGCAATTTATGCCCGATACATCAAATATCAACAGGTGTAAGTTTTATTTTTATACTATTTACCAGTTTTTGATTGGCTAATGATACGTAAAAATTTAAAAAAAATGAGAATAAAATTATTTTCGCTAAGTTTAAATTATACGGATTCGCCTACTAAATAAGTACAAAATGATTAAAACACAAAATGCCGCCATTTATTGTATATCATAATAAAACAGCCGTTAGGTAGTTTTATATCTTTGCGGCTTCTAAAATAAACGGTTTAATGCATTTGTATAAATATTTTCTACTTCCTGTTCTTTCGTTATTAGTGTTAACAAAAACCCAGGCCCAAACTGATACCCTTTTAATGAAGAATATAGCGCCCAAGCGCGAATTCAGAGGTGTATGGATCGCAACCGTTGCAAATATAGACTGGCCCCAACCTAAGTCGACAGCAGATGAGCAAAAGCAGCAATTAATTGATATCCTGAATGATCACCAGGAAACTGGGATTAACGCCGTATTTTTCCAGGTGCGGCCCGCCGCCGATGCTTTTTATGCAAAAGGCACCGAGCCATGGTCAAAATGGCTGAATGGTAAGCAGGGTGTAGCTCCTGATCCGTTTTATGATCCGCTTGAATTTGCCATTACCGAAGCACATAAACGTGGCATGGAACTGCATGCGTGGTTCAACCCATATCGTGCAACCAATGATAATAAGTATTCTGCCCTTAGTCCAAATCATATCACCAACTTAAAACCCGAATGGTTTTTTACCTATGGCGGGCAAAAATTGTTCAACCCCGGGCTGCCTGAGGTACGCGAATACATTATCCATATTATTTTAAATGTGCTGGATAATTATGATGTAGATGGCATACACATGGATGATTATTTTTACCCTTATCTTATTGACGGGCAAAACATAAATGATGCTGATGCCTTTAATAAATACGGAGCTAATTATACCGACATAAAAGACTGGCGCCGCCATAATGTAGATACATTAATACAAATGCTGGGCGACAGCATACACAAACATAAACCACATGTAAAATTTGGGGTGAGCCCCTTTGGTATCTGGGCAAATAAATTCCAAAATCCTGAGGGCTCGGAGACACATGGCGGATCATCATATTATGAGAATTATGCCGATGTGCGTAAATGGATGAAGAATGGCTGGATTGATTATGCGGTGCCGCAGTTATACTGGCCCAGGAGCAGCCGCGTTGCCAATTATGATACCTTAATGAACTGGTGGAGCAATAATACTTACAACAGGCATTTATATATTGGGCATGGCGTATACCGTATTGCTGAACACTCGAAGGGATCTATTGCCTATAAAAATCCTTCAGAAATTCCGGATGAGATCCGTGATCTGCGTAATAATCCACGGATACAGGGCAGTGTGTTCTTTAGTTCGAATTCACTTACTAATGATTACCTGGGCTTTGCTGATACACTCAAAACAAATCTTTATAAATATCACGCGTTGCCTCCTGTAATGCTTTGGCTTGATTCCGTACCACCCAATGTGCCGCAAAATGTGGTGGCAAAACAAGTAGGGCGCGGCGTAATTTTAAGCTGGCAAACTCCATTGCTTGCGGCAGACAAGGAACCAGTATATGGCTATGTTATTTACCGTTTTGAAGGAACTGAAAAGATAGATATTAATAAGCCTGATAATATATTACATATACAATATGATAACGGGCTCACTTATCAGGATAATACCGTACAAAGCGGCAAAACCTATCTATATATAGTTACCGCGCTCGACAGGTTGAAGAATGAAAGTGACCGATCGCCAGCAATAGCGGTAAAGGTGCAATAAGGCGTTTGAAAACATTTTGTAGAGACGCAATACTTTGGTAACTATATCAGTTTACACAAACATCACTCTCCAAGAGATTTTAAATAACTTTTACCATATGTCAACATCACTTCGCCGTAGCTTTCGGGGTATATGTCCGACCATTCCGGTGAAGCAATTTGGTTTTCCATTATAATTTTACCGTCACGCCTTATAATAAACGACACAAGTGCCAGTTGACTATTTGCAACATCTAATGCCATTTTCTCATCAGTCTGCTGTCCATGTCCATCTTGCTGCGCAGGGAGCACCCTTACCCATAGTACTAAAACTCTAAGGTGACCAGCAAGATAAGGCAGTTTCTGTGTTCGTTCTGTATCAATATAAGTTTTTGATGTATCGTTTTGGAATAATAATTTCCATCGGTTATCCTGAGCCTTTGCAAAAAAAGAATAAGAGAGTATCACGATCAAAAAAGACAACTTCTTCATAGTAATAATTTAGGTAATAAAAAAAGCCACTGATTAGGTAGCTTAAATATATGGATATTCTATATTATTATTTGTCTTTCCTCGGGTCAAAATTTATAGCTTTTGTTAATTTTTGCTTGAAGTCGGATAAATCGGGGTTGGTCACTTCCTTTGGATTTATAAATTCAGAAAATTCTTCTTTTGTGGAACTATTATTAGTTTCTATAAAATTAAATAAACTTGTTTGTATTTCTTTGCATTTGTGCCTCACGCTTTGAAAGTACTTTTATATCTTTTTTTCTATTTAAGTTTAATCTATTAGCTCTTTGGGTTCTATGATTTGGAAAAGCGATTGCAACATTTTCTTTAAACCTTTCAAGATTTATAGAAGCTTTCATAATACCAAGAACAGAAATTACATGGTCTTGTAGGTTTTTATATCCGAAATTATTGAAAAGTTGATGATGGTATTTTACACCTCAATCCAAATTTATTTTTTAAATATTTGTGTAAAGTAGCATATAGTTACTTTGCGTCTCTTAAGTAAATATCAGTTAAACCTCGCCCAGATAAATTTCTGTTTGGTATTGGAAGCTTACCTTGCCATCAACATTGTATTTATTGAAGATATCTTTTAATAAAGGCAAAAATCTCTCAGCGGCTTCTGTGCCTTCGGCTGGCACATAGGATGAGGAAAATGCACGGCCAATCAACCCGGCTTCGTCAAAAATTTGGGTATTGGGATATTTAGTTAAAGTATAAATACCATCCTTAAAAAACGCCTTAAAATCAATATCCTTAATTTTGCGGTGATTTACTTTGTTGTAATCAATACCATCGCGCTTTAACAATTCTTCATATGCTTCTGAAAAATCGTCGACCGCAGCAAGCCGGTTATTCCATATTAGTGCTGCTTTGCCGCTATCTTTTAGTATCCGGCTAAACTCTACCTGGGTTTTGGCATCATTAAACCAATGGAAAGCCTGGGCACATACAATCAAATCGATACTCTTTGCAGGCAGGGTGGTTGCCTCAGCGGTACCATCAACGGGTATAAACTTTTTATTGGCCGATAATTGCTCTATTGCTGCATGGCGCATGGGTTCATTAGGTTCAACCGCATAAACAGTATAGCCTTCATCAAGTAATAGTTCGGTAAATATGCCGGTTCCCGCACCTATATCGGCTATGATCGATTCTTTTGATAATCCACATTCTTTTTTTAAAAACGCTAGCACCTCATGCGGGTAACTTGGGCGAAATTTAACATAGTTTTCAACCCTGTTTGAAAATCTTTTGGTGGAATCGGATGTCATAGCTGATGTTATATACTTATAAAAAATGCTGCTTCAAAAACGTGGCCGGGGTGCACTTTTTGAATATCTTCTTTTTTGCTGATGTCTTTTGGTTCGCCTTGTGTATCGGCGCAACCAAGCCAGGGTTCAATACATACAAAATCGGCACCGGGTTTGGCCCATATACCTAAGTAATTAAAATACGGAAACTCAACAGAAACCGACTGATCGTGATTTTTACTTTTGATGGTCACCAGCCGTGTTTGTAGTTTTTTAAAAACAAGCGCATCATTGTCAAACAGGTTTCTTGTTAGCCATAATTTATTGCCGTCTAACGGGATCGATTTTTTATCCCCGGAAAACATGCCGTTAGCATCCAGCAAATGTGTGGTTAAAGTTTTTTCTGTTTCAAATTCAAGGTAATAATCCTCATATTTTTCATCATTATTAAATGGCACTTTAAAAGCCGGGTGAGCACCAACAGAAAAATATATCGACTTTTTATCCAGATTGATGATCTTATAAGTTATGCGCAGTGCATTATCTATCAGCAGGTATAATATCTCAAAATCATACCTGTAAGGATAAACTGCCAGTGTTTTTTCGGAATTAGGCAAGGAAAATACAGCCTGCTGATCGTCGCTTTTTAACAATACAAACTCCGAATTGCGGGCAAAGCCATGCCTTTTCATCGGGTAGGTCTTCCCATCAACCAATAATTCATCATTGATGAGGCCGCCTACTATCGGGAAAAGATTGGGTGCATGCCAGGGCCATATATTCGGATCGGCTTGCCAGAGTTGTTCGGTATTAGTGATCTTATTATAAAATGAGGAAAGCTGAGCGCCTTTAGCATCGATGGATACTTTCAGATAATCATTTTCTAAAATTGTCATATTAGTCGAATTACACTAAATATAGGTTACAGGAATCGAATGATTTATTAAACTTTACAAACAACCAGTCAATTAGTTTTAATTGGTGAAATTCGGGTTTATATTTCAATTAGCAATATCCTTTTCAGTTTTTATCTGCGCTTTAATTATAGAATCTTTTTGGGCGCTGCTTAATTTATAATTGAAGTTAAACAATGCGCTTTCCCAATCGCCGTATGATGCATTAGGTAATACAATATATCTGCTGCCAAATTCCTGTATCAGCTTTTGGGTGGCTTGCTGCCTGCTTTGCAAGGTGGGTTTATTATCGTACAACGCATCAAAATCGGCCAGGTTATCGCCGCATAATAAAATAACGGTATGCGTTTGTAGCACCGCCTCCCTGCGGCTTTCCTTGCTTGAGGAATGGCCCGATCTTAATATTAAATGAGCATCATCGGCGTTTGGCAGGTTGTAACGTTGCAGGTTTTTTAATGTTCCGGGGCGTTCATCTTCGTCGCGGTTGGTAATATAAAAAACTTCAACCCCTTTTGATGCAGCGTATTTAAAAAATGAAGGCGCGCCGGGCACGGTATCAGCTACCGATCTGGCGGTCCACTCTTTCCAGGTTTTGGAATCATAGTCTAAATTATTTAGGGCGCGCTGGGCATCGTATGGACTGTTATCCAGCAAGGTTTCATCAATATCCGTAATAACCGCATAGGGTTTGGATGGTGTTTGCTTTACAGCTTCATCAATCCTCTGCTTTGCAATATTGTAAGCCTGGAAGCATAGCGCCTTGTATTCCGCAGCCTGCTGTTGCCATAATGAGGCCCACACCTTGCCATTATTTACTATTGTTAAATTACCGGTTGCTTTTTTGGTTGATGAGCAAGCAGTAAACAATAATGCACCTGCCAATATACAGCTATACAATTTTCTCATTCTGCAAATATCACAAACAAGAGCTTTATAACAACTCCGGTTTTATTTTTTCGGTAAACTCCTTGGCAAACTTATTTAGCTTAGGCTGGATCACATAAGCACAATAAGGTTGCCCCCCATTTTCCTGAAAATAATTTTGGTGATAATCTTCGGCCTTATAAAATGTGCTTGCAGGCGTAATTTCTGTTACGATGGGGGCATCAAAAACCTTTTCTTCGGTTAGTTTTTTGATCATAGCTTCTGCATGCTGCTTTTGCTCATCGGTATTATAAAATATAGCCGATCGGTATTGTGTGCCCACATCATTGCCCTGGCGATTAAGAGTCGTAGGGTTATGCGTACGGAAAAATATGAGCAAAAGTTCATCAAATGAAATTTCGTCGGCATCATATTCAAGTTCGGTTACTTCGGCATGGCCGGTTTCGCCGGTGCATATTTGCTTATAGGTAGGGTTTAAAACATGGCCGCCCATATAACCCGAGGTTACCTTTTTTACCCCTTTAACCGTTTGAAATATAGCTTCGGTGCACCAAAAGCACCCATTACCAAATGTTATCTTTTGTATGTTCATTGTAAATATTTAAACGAATTTACCACTCTTTTGCTTTATAAAAAAGCATGTATATTTGATTATGCTATTTTAATTACTAATTTAGATGTTTAAACATATATTAAACTTAAAATTATGAAAATTGCAGTACTAATCGCCCGGATATTACTGGGACTTATTTATTTTGTATTTGGACTTAATTTCTTTTTGCATTTTATTCCAATGCCAGCGCCAACTAAAGATGCAGCGGGTGCTTTTGAAGGCGGCTTATTTGGAGCAGGTTATTTTTTTCCATTCATGAAAGTTGTTGAAATTGTAAGTGGCTTATTTTTATTGTTAAATCGTTACACCCCGTTATTTATTTTGGTTGTATTTCCAATAACGCTGAATATATTCTTATTTCATGCGGTTTTGGCACCATCAGGTTTAACAACGGCTGCGCCAATGCTAATATTTAACCTGTTTTTAGCTTTTGCTTACCGTAAATATTACACAAGCATATTTGTTGCTAAACCTACAGTTTAAGCTTACTCATTCTTTAAATAAAAATGCCCCGGTAATTTTACCGGGGCATTTTTATTTAAATCTAATCTTTATCAGGTTTTATTTTGATATGTTGAGAATAATATTGCAAATTTACTGTCGTTTATACATTTTATAGTTAGACAAACCGATTATGCCAAAACTTACAGCCTATTTACACAAGGCAGGGAAACTATCCTTCCTGCTTGTTATCTCCTTGTTGCTTACCGCCAAAAGCTTTGGCCAGGTAAGGTCGGTTATTAATTTTGATAAGGACTGGCACTTTCATTTAGGTGATACAACCAATGCCCAGCAAACTGATTTTATTGATGGCGGATGGCGCGTACTCAACCTGCCGCACGACTGGAGCATTGAAGGCAAGTTCAGTAAAGATAATCCTGCCACACCCGAAGGCGGCGCTTTGCCGGGCGGAATTGGATGGTACCGCAAAACATTTACTTTGCCTATATCGGCAAAAAGCAAACTGATCTATATAGATTTTGATGGCGTTTATCAAAAAAGTACAGTTTGGATCAATGGGCACGAATTAGGTTTCAGGCCGAATGGTTATATATCATTCAGATATGAATTAACGCCTTATCTTAATTTTGGGGGTAATAACACCATTGCTGTGAAGGTCGATAATTCAGTTCAGCCAAATTCTCGTTGGTACTCAGGTTCGGGTATATACCGCAATGTGTGGTTGGTAACTACTAATAAAGTTGCTGTTGACCATTGGGGAACTTACATAACCACACCGCAGGTAAGCAGCGAATTGGCAAAGGTTGATTTAAAAGTTCAAATAAAAAATGAGGCTGAAACATCGGGCATCTCTCTAAATACTACAATTTATGATGCTTTAGGCAAGCCAGTAGCCACAGCCAATAAGATGATCGCAAGCAACGATACTATAATTGTCGCTAATCAATCAATAACAGTTAAAACTCCGCATTTATGGTCGGTTGATAATCCTTATCTATATAAAGTAGTTACCAAAGTAATGGTCGGCAATAAGGTGGTAGACAATTATACTACGCCATTGGGTATCCGTTATTTTGAGTTTGATGCCTACAAAGGTTTTTCATTAAATGGAAAACATCTGAAAATATTAGGCGTATGTGACCACCACGACTTAGGTAGCTTAGGTTCTGCCGTTAATACCCGCGCTTTGGAACGCCAGCTGCAAATATTAAAGGCAATGGGCTGTAATGGCATCCGCACCTCACATAATCCACCCGCACCTGAATTGCTCGACCTGTGCGATAAGATGGGCTTTATTGTAATGGATGAAGCATTCGACTGCTGGGAATGGAAAAAAGCTAAATATGATTACCACCTATATTTTAAACAATGGCATAAACGCGATCTGCAGGATCAGATCCTACGCGACAGGAACCACCCAAGCGTAATTATCTGGAGCATTGGTAACGAGATACCGCAACAAGGTGATACCAGCGCGCTGCGTATAGCGCCTGAACTGGCCGCAATAGTTCATAGTTTAGATAGAACCCGCCCTATTACTACCGCAAACGACCATCCTGACACCAGCAATAAGATCATAAAATCTGGTGCCATTGACCTGATCGGTTATAATTACCATGAATTTGATTATGCGAAATTCCATGATCGCTACCCCGGTAAAAAATTCATCGCTACCGAAACCACATCAGGCTTGGAAACACGGGGGCATTATGATATGCCGTCAGACAGTATAAGAATTTGGCCAGATTGGAGCAAAGGCAATTTTGTTGGCAATGCCGATAATACGGTATCGGCCTATGATAATGTACGCCCTGCATGGGGATCGACTCATGAGGCCACCTGGAAGGTGATGAAAAAATATGATTTCCTATCGGGATTCTTTATTTGGACAGGCTTTGATTATTTAGGCGAGCCAACTCCATATACATGGCCATCACGCAGTTCATATTTTGGTATTGTTGATTTAGCGGGTTTTCCGAAAGATATTTATTATATGTACCAAAGTGAGTGGACCAACAAACCGGTACTGCACATTTTCCCACATTGGAACTGGCAATCTGGTCAAACTATTGATATTTGGGCATTTTACAATAATGCCGATGAAGTTGAACTATACCTGAATGGTAAATCAGTAGGCATTAAAAAGAAAACCGGTGACGACCTGCACGTAATGTGGCGCTTAAAATATGAACCGGGAACTTTAAAAGCAGTGTCGCGCAAAAATGGTAAGGTGGTTTTGACGAGTGAAATATATACCGCCGGTACACCTGCAAAGATTGAGTTGATAGCCGACAGAAGTGTTATTAATGCTGATGGCAAAGACCTTTCATTTGTTACCGTGAAAATTTTAGATAAAGATGGTAATGTGGTGCCAACTGCCGACAACCTGGTGAACTTTAAATTGAATGGCAACGCCTTTATAGCCAGCGTTGATAACGGCGACCCGGTAAGTCATGACCCATTCAAGGCTGATTACCGCAAGGCATTTAACGGACTGGCTTTAGCCATTATCCAGGCAAAAGAAACACCTGGTGATATTACGTTTACAGCAACATCTGATGGTTTGCAACCGGCAACAATTGTGATAAAGACAGTGGCTAGTAAGTAGTATCAAGTAGCTAGTATCAAGACATTTTGAATTTTGTAGAGACGCAATACTTTGCGTCTCTTTTTATTTTTAGGAGACGCAAAGTATTGCGTCTCTACAAATGAAAACCTTGATAGTAACCACTAGTTACCTGATACTGTTTCCAGATCTCGCATAAATTTTTTGCGGTAATTCAGTGGGCTTTGCCGCATTTTAACTTTGAACATTTTATAAAAATGGGATACATCCCTAAACCCGCTTTCGAAGGATATAATTGATATGGGTTTATCTGTTTGCACCAGTTGCTGGGTGGCATAATTGAGCCTGTACTCAATTATGGTTTCCATAAAGGTTTTGCGGGTTGTGCGTTTAAAGTATTTGCAAAATGCATTGGGCGTCATATTAGCTATTTCGGCAGCTTCATTTAATGACACTTGCTCCCTAAAATTTTCGACCAGATAAGCAAATATTGGGTTTATACGCTCTTGCTCGGCGGTGCTGCGTGTGGCAATACTTTGGCTTTGGTCGAGCAATACATAGTCATTCGATAGAGCAAGCTGCTGCAAAATATCAAGCAGCGCAGTCATTTTGTTAAAGCTGTTATCCATTGTCACCAGCTCAGCTAACCGTTGGTTTACTATTACCCGTGTATCTGAATTAAAGCTGATGCCGCTTGCTGCCCGTTGAAAAAGTTTTTTTATTTCCTGTAGTTCAACGCGATTAAAAAAATCATCGCCTAAAAAATTCTCATTAAACTGTATAACTATTGCCCCGGCATCCATCTGCGACTTTGTCATGTCCAGTTTCCAGCAGTGGGGCAGGTTGGGGCCGAGCAATACCAGGTCGCCATGGAAAAAGTCTTGCATGTGGGTACCCACATAGCGTTCGCCACAGGCATTTACAATACAGGTTAACTCGTATTCCGGGTGAAAATGATAAGGGCCGTTAAACACCCATTTATCAAATTTTCGGGCTAAAAAAGATTGCCCGCTACCGGGTTGAAGAATTTCAAAAGAAGCTTTTATCATTGCATATTTTAACAGGGTAGCCTAATTTATAGAAAATAAAGATAATATACCCCATTATTTCGCCATTATTATCATTTTTATTAACCAATAATTTAAGCTACTTTGAATTTTAAACTATTGGGAAAAATATGCAGAATCAGGTTGCGCAATTGACACAACTTAACGACTTTAAAAACTTGCCTATTGAAAATATAGATGAGTTTCGCGAGAAAGGGCATACGCTGGTTAAGGAGGTGCTTACACCTGAAGAAATAGACGCATATCGCCCAATAATTGTTGCTGCTGCCGAAAAGTACAATACTGAAAAACGCAAGTTGCAGGACAGAGACACTTACGGCAAAGCTTTTTTACAAATAATGAATTTATGGCAGGCCGATGAGGATGCAAAAAAGTTTGTACTGGCCAAACGCCTGGCTAAAATTGCAGCCGACCTGCTCGGCGTTGAAAATGTAAGATTATATCACGACCAGGCTCTGTTTAAAGAAGCCGGCGGTGGCCCTACCCCATGGCATCAGGACCAATATTACTGGCCGATAGACACCAACAACACCATAACCATGTGGATGCCACTGGTTGATATTGATGAGGATATGGGTATGCTCACCTTTGCTTCGGGTTCGTATGTTAATGGGGCGGTATTTAATCATGAGATCTCAGATGAATCTGAAAGTGCGTTTGACGATTATATTAAGCAAAAGAATTTCCCGGTAAGCAGGGCGCAAAGTATGAAGGCCGGAGATACTACCTGGCATCGTGGATTTACTATACATAATGCACCGGGTAATAACTCCAACAAAATGCGCGAGGTAATGACCATTATTTATATAGCCGATGGCGCACGCGTTTCACCTTTTAAAAATGAATGGCAAAAAAACGATCACCACAAATGGCTGATGGAAAAACCCATTGGCGAGCTGATCGACTCAGCATTAAACCCGCTATTGCTGTAATAAAATATCTTTGGTTAGATTGTGTTGAAACTGGGAGCTTTAGGGCTTCCTTTTTCATTTTTAAAATATTTTTATAAATTCCCCTCTTGAGAGGGGGCGCGTGAGTATGTGCGGTAGCAGGGGTGTGTTTCTTCAAGCGTATAAACACACCCCTGCTACCCTCTCAAGAGGGGAATTACACTTGGCCTATTTAAAAAAAAATTACTCCGCTATCCAAATAACATCAATAAACCATTTTTTACTATCAAAAAATATATTCAAGGGTTTAAAGCTTGCAATTGCAGCCATTTGGTTGGTTTGCATTACCGAATATTTTTGCGAGATCTCCATGTAGATGTATTCATCTTTAAAAAAGTGAATACTTTCCTTACCACTGATCTTCACCTGCTGATCGGCTAAGCTAACCAAATAACTTTTGCAGGCACCGGTTTCAGGGTCGTAGGTTGGGTAATGGTCAAACTGAGTTAGATCAAAATCAGCGTTAAGTTCCCGATTTATACGCTGGAGCAAGTTCAGATTAAAACGTTTGGTGATACCCTCCTGATCATTATAGGCCGCTAATATGGTTTTAGGATTTTTCTTTAGGTCGACACCTATCAATGCCATATCCCCGGCAGAAAGATTTTTGCGCAATTCCATACAAAAGTTTTCAGCTTCGTGCACGGGCATATTACCAATGTTCGACCCCAAAAACAGTACAACCTTTCGGCGGCTTGATAGTGATGCTGCCTTTTTCATCATATCAAAATACTCGCCATTCAGTCCGGTTATTTTTATTCCGGGCAAGGTTACAGGCAGCGTAGCGTTAAGGTAGGATATTACATTGTTTGATATATCAATTGGCAAATACGTAAAATCCGCCTTTTGCTCCATCAGATATTTGAGTAAAAAGGTAGACTTCGTGGCATCGCCCGCACCCAGTTCTATCAGGTCGAATTCGTCGCCACCGGCTATCATGGCTTTGCAAAGCTCTGCTGTTTGTTGGGTAAATATTTCAAGCTCGCAATTGGTTGGATAATACTCATCGCAGGCCATTAATTCCTGGAAAAGCTTGTCGCCATTGGCATCATAAAAATATTTTGAATTCAATCGTTTAGGCGTTGATTGCAACCCTGCAATAACATCATTATAAAACTGCTCAGTTTTAGGTGACGTTTTTTTGCTTATGCTTGTTTGTAAAGATGCAGCGTCCATATTTTTCATAGGTTGATGTAAACGGATTTACCTAGCAAGCCTTATGCCAGTAAATTGCCAACGTAAGTGGGCTTGAAAAAAATTGCGATAGGTAATACGGCTATGCCCCGGCGAAGTAACCTCGGATGCGCCGCGTAGCACTTTCTGATTCACCATAAATTTGCCATTATATTCGCCAATGGCACCCGGCGCTTTGGCAAAACCCGGGTAAGGCAAATAGGAGCTTTCGGTCCACTCCCAGCTTTTGCCCCATTCAAATTGCGTTGCTGCTGCTTCCCATTCAAATTCGGTAGGCAAACGCATCCCTTTCCATGCAGCATAGGCATAGGCCTCAAAATAGCTGATATGGCAAACGGGCTGTTTCATTTCAAGCGGTTCAAGTCCATTATAGGTATAGTTATACCATTCGCCATGTACAAAATGCCAGTATAGCGGGGCTTCTATTTTGTTGGTCTTCACCCAATCCCAACCCTCAGCATGCCAATGGCGAAAATCATGGTAACCATCACTTTTTATAAATTCCAGGTATTCGGCATTGGTAACCAGGTCGGGGCTTATTTCAAAAGTGTTCAGGTAAACTTTATGGCGGTTCAGCTCATTATCAAAACAAAAGCCTTCGCCCTCAAAACCTATTTCATAAATACCTTCATTCAACCGGATAAAATCCTCACCCGTTTTTTCATTTTTTGGCGAATGATAATCTTTTGAATAAGCCGGGAACAACGGATTATGACCTAAAATATATTTAATGTCGGTATACAAAAGCTCCTGGTGCTGCTCCTCATGGTTAAAGCCGAGTATCAGCAGTTCCTTAACTTCATCTGATGGCTCTTCACATAAAAACTTGTTCATGGCATCATCCACATACTCGCGATAGCGCATAATATCTATCACCGTTGGTCGGCTCAAGTTACCCCGATCTGTGCGGATAACACGATTGCCTACGGTTTCATAATAGCTGTTGAAAACATAGTTAAACTCAGGGTTATACTCCTGGTAACCCATAAAATAGGGTTTAAGGATAAAGGTTTCAAAAAACCAGGTAGTGTGGCCGATATGCCATTTGGGTGGACTAACATCTGCCACCGGCTGCACCACATAATCTTCCGTTTGCAGCGGACTACAGATCCATTCTGTATGCTTACGAACTTTTATATATCGTTCGGCAATGCTTAATTGCCCGGTATATTCAGCTGTTTCCATCGTTTATTTCCTTTCGAGATAATTTTTTAGGTCGGATATTGACTTAACATTCAAATCCTTTGCTTGTTTTTGGCGCATCATTAAAGCATACGCATTATTAAAACCTATGGGTTGTAGCCATTTGATCTGGTATTTATTTTCAAATTCTGTTTTAACATAATTATATACCCTATCCTTGTTTCCTTGTAACGAATCAACCGTTTTCGGAGATGCCTGCAGAATAACCAGCAAGCCAGTTCCGGTATACTCCGGGTATAGGTCTATCTGGTTATTGGTTAGTGCATCAAAGCAAATTTTTGTACCGCCCAAACCCGTTTTGGTGCTTACATCATAATCGGTATATCCTTTTATCAGCATGGTATACATATTTGCCAAAATATACTGTTCACCAAAAATTTTTGAGCCGATACGCACCGTACCTGCGCTGCCGCCTCGTTCAGGTTTCCATAAATTATTCGATACCAAAAAATCCTTCGCTACCCGCTCCGGGCTTTCGTGAAGATAGTCAGTACGGTAGTTTAATTCAGTCATCACTGTATCATTAATTTTACCCGAAAGCAAATTCAATGTTTTTTCAAGCTCAGGGAACTGTTTCAGCGCATCATCACGCACTATAGGCGCAGCATAATACGGTGGAAAGATACCTTTATCATCATTTAGCACAACCAGGTTATAGGCCTTTAATCTACCATCGGTGGAGTAGCCACTGATCACATCCAGTTGCTTTTCATAGGCTGCCTTATACATCACCGCATCGCTGATCACTACCGTATGGATCCTTAATCCATACTTGCTTTGCAGGCCCAGGTTGCCATCCTGCCTGCCCATAAACTCAGGGGTAAAACCAGCAATGAGCTTGCTGCCATAAGCCCTCGGAATAAAGTAGACCAATGCCATCACCAGAAATAGCAAGGGCAATACCTTAGCGGCAATTTTTATTTTTTTAGTATTGAGTTTCTGTACGCGCGAAAGCAGAAAATCAAATATAATAGCCAGCAAAGCGGCAGGAATAGCACCTGCCAATATCATGTTGGTATTATTAAGCGATATGCCACCAAATATAAACTCGCCCAGGCCACCCGCAGCAATGTATGATGCCAGTGTAGCCACGCCTACTGTTATTACCGTAGCGGTACGAATACCAGCCAGTATTACCGGCATAGCCAAAGGCAGTTCAACTTTGAATAAGATTTGCCATGTGCTCATGCCCATTGCTGTGGCAGCCTCTTTAACCGCACTATCGACCCCGGTAATGCCCGTATAAGTATTTCTGATGATAGGAAGTAAAGCATACAACAACAAAGCTACAATGGCAGGTTTTGGCCCGATACCCAGCAACGGGATCATAAAGCCAAGCAAGGCTATACTTGGTATAGTTTGCAATATGCCTGCAACGCCTAAAACCGGCGAGGATAATTTCCTTTTACGGCTAATCAATATCCCCAATGGTAAACCGACTAATACTGCCAGAAACAAGGAAATAAAAGTAAGCCCGATATGTTCCAGCGTTTGGGTAGCCAGCTTATCGCTCTGCTCCCGCATAAAATCCCACAAGGTTTGCTGCTGGTTATTCATGCGAATGCTGTTGTTTGTATTGATAAAAAGCCGACATCAGTTCCTCAAACCCTAATGCCCCCACTTTTTTATGCTGATGGTCAAGGATCGATATACTTTCGTTCTCGCTAAATTTAAATTGCTCCAATATCCACCATAAACTAACATCGCCCGGTATAATTACACCATGCAATTCAAAAGCTCCCCCTTCAGGTGGCGGAGGTGGTTTTATTGCCTTAAATTCCAGCTGTAAACGCTGTTCGTTCAAAAAGTCCTTTACAAATTTATTGACGGGTTTAAAAAGCAGCTCGGAAGGTGTGCCTGTTTGTACTATTTTCCCTTTATCCATCAGGCAAATGCGGTCGCCCAGTTCAAAGGCTTCCTGTACATCGTGGGTAACCATAATAATTGTTTTCCTTTTCAGTTCATCAAGCGCTTTAAATTCGGTGTGAATTTTTGTTTTGGTAATATTATCCAATGCGCCAAAGGGTTCATCCATCAATAAAACTGGTGGATCAGCCACTAATGCCCGCGCCAGGCCAACTCTTTGCTGTTGCCCGCCGCTTAGTTCGTTAGGATATGCTTTTAGATGATCTTTTGACAGGTGTAATTTTTCCAGTAATTCGCTAACGCGATGCTGTATTCTTTTCGCGTCCCATTTTAACAACTGCGGAACTACGGCAATATTTTCAGCCACGGTGTAATGCGGAAACAGGCCGTTATTTTGCAAAACATAGCCTATCCCCCGGCGCAAGATTTCGGGTTGCTGCTCCAGAATATTTTTATTGTTGATGAAAATTTTGCCATGTGTAGGTTCGATCAGGCGATTCAACATTTTTAGCGTGGTAGTTTTACCGCAGCCGCTGGTACCCAACAATATCAAATTCTCGTGCTCATTTACGCTGAGAGAAATATCATCTACAGCTTTAACCCTGCCGAAGTGTTTGCTCAGATGTTCAACTTTTATCATAAAAAGCGGCTAGTCTTCCAATCCCATAAACAAGTTATTGAGCGATTCGGAATATGTTGGATGCGCAAACACACAATATCTGATACGGTCATAAGTAATATCACCTTCCATAGCCATTTGCAATACCGACATTACCTCGCCGCCCTCTGTCCCTAAAATGGCCGCGCCCAATATCTTTTTGGTATCGGCATCAACCACAGCCTTCATAAAGCCGCGTGTATCGCCGGTTTCAATTGCCCGGGCAACATGTTCCATAGGCAATTTAGCAATTTTTACGTTTAGTTTCTGTTTTATAGCTTCATCTTCACTAATCCCTATGCGCCCCAACTGCGGATCGGTGAACATACAATAAGGCACCGGACGATCTTTAATAGTTAGATGCTCATCTTCAATAAGATTACGGTAAACTATAGTATAGTCATTATAAGCAATATGTGTAAATGCGGGGCCTCCTTTTACATCTCCTAAGGCGTAAATACCTTTTACATTTGTTTCCAGCTTATCGTTTACGGTGATATAACCTTTTTCATCAACCTTTACTCCTGTTTTATCCAGGTTTAAATCCTTGCTTTGAGGCACCCTGCCTACCGCCATAAGCACGTGCGAACAAGTTATAGTTTGTTCCTCGCCCGCAACAGATACCGTTGCTTTTATATTGCCCTTCTTAGTCTTTTTGAAGCCGGTGGTAGTGGCATTGGTGTAAATTTTAACGCCTTCATCAGTTATTATCTTATGCATGGCATCGGCAATATCAACATCTTCACGACTTAATATCCGCGGCGCTTTTTCGAGCATAGTTACCTTGCTGCCAAAACGCCCAAACATCTGCCCGAATTCCATGCCAACGTAATTGCTTCCAACTATTAATAAATGATCGGGCACAAAGTCGAGATCAAGTATGGTGGTTGATGTTAAATAATCAATATCATTTAAGCCTTTAATATCGGGTATTAGAGTTTTTGCACCTGCATTTATAAAAATGAGATCGGCCTGCAGCGTTTGCGTTTTCCCCGAATTTAACTTTACAGTCAATGTTTTCTTATCTGTAAAGATTGCCTCTCCAAAAATCAGATCGAGATTCTTTGTTTTTTCGAGGCCTTTTTGTCCGCCAAGCCTTGCGCGTATCACAATTTCGTCTTTACGCTTTTTTACCTGGGGCATATCCACTTTATAGGCTTTAACTTTTACACCCAGGTCAGCACTATGAGCCGCCATATACGCCGCCTTTGCCGATGCTACCCAGGTTTTTGTTGGCGTGCATCCATCATTTACACAAGTACCGCCAACAAATCTTTTTTCAATGATAGCGGTTTTTTTACCGGCCTGCGCCAGTTTTTTAGCCAATGGAACACCTGCCTGCCCCGCACCTATTATTATAGCGTCGTACTGTTTCATATATTAATCAGTTATTTGAACGCCTTTCCAGAATGCCACATAGTCTTTTATATTCTCGGCGGCAGGCTTAGGATCGGGATAATACCATGCGGCATCGTTATTTTGTTTACCATCAACATCAAGCGTGTAATATGATGCCAGGCCTTTCCAGGGGCAGGTAGAATGTGTATCTGTTTCCTTTAAAAATTGTTGTTTTACACTTTCTTTGGGGAAATAATGATTGTTTTCAACCACAATAGTGTCATTGCTTTCTGCAATAACCTGGTTGTTCCATACTGCTTTCATGATATAGGGTTTATTTTATAAATATAAGAGTATCAGCAATACAACCACAATAAAGCAAACCTGTTTTTGTTTGGTGATTGTAAATTTGCCGAGAACCAAAAACAACGATTAAAAAAAAATGAAAGTTTTATTTTAAAATTATCATTAAACGTATATCTTTGCATTCCCAAAATAAGGGAAGCACTTGGTTGAAAGGCCAAGAGATTAATAACAAAAAAAGGCCCGTTCGTCTAGGGGTTAGGACGTTAGATTTTCATTCTAGAAACAGGGGTTCGATTCCCCTACGGGCTACCATACGGGATTTGTTCCCAAATGGCTGAGGGCTTCTCCAAAAAGAGAAGCC
>Ga0302312_10000145_pt1 | contig 64173 bp, 39 predicted proteins | sample III_Palsa_N2_1_FD_200529 | JGI IMG/M metagenome (GOLD analysis project Ga0302312, IMG submission 200529) | Peat permafrost microbial communities from Stordalen Mire near Abisko, Sweden - III_Palsa_N2_1 | ecosystem: Environmental > Terrestrial > Soil > Palsa > Peat permafrost | place: Sweden... | reverse complement strand
TGCTCCTCAATGGCGATTTGGCCGGATCTCCCGAGAGGGAGATTCCCTATTCGCGGAACAAACTTCGGTTCAGCTTCTTCACTCCTTATTACGAAAGTCCGGACAAACTGGAATATCAATACAGGCTGGATGGCTTCGACAATAAGTGGTCGCCGTGGACGCGGGATTATGAAGCGGCATTCATCAATTTATCGGAAGGCGACTATGTGCTGTGGGCGAGGGCCAGGAATATCTACAGGAAGACCGGCGAGCCGGTGGCCATTCGCTTTCGGATCCGTCCACCCTGGTGGCGGAGCTGGTGGGCCTATCTTTCCCTGGCTGTGGTGCTGCTGGTCCTGGTATTGGCCGCGATTCGACAATACACCAGGACGATCGCTGCGAAGAACAGGTCGCTGGAGAGAAAGGTTGACGAAAAGACCAGGGAGATCGCTGAAAGCGCCCATAAGCTGAAGGAGCTGAATGCGACCAAGGACAGGCTTTTTTCCATTATCTCGCATGATTTGCGAGGGCCGCTGGGAACCATGAAGGCCGTAGTAGACCTCATGAAGAACTCGAGCATGTCCGAACAGGATGTCCGGTCATTCGGCGCCGAACTAGGGGATCATCTGCTGGTCACCGGCGATCTTTTGAACAACCTGCTTTCCTGGTCCAAGGGGCAGATGGAGGGAGTTCCGTCGACCCATAAATTCTTTGCTTTGCAGGAGATTGCGGATGAAATCTGCCATCTCTTCAGGGCTATGTCGGCCGCAAGGGGGATCAGCCTGGAGACTTATATCCCGGTCGGGATGCAGGTATACGGTGACGAAGACATTATCCGAACGGTGTTGCGCAATCTGGTGAACAACGCCATCAAATTTACACGGCGCGGGGGACAAGTCACTATAGGGGCGGAAAAGAACGGCAAGGTCATGGAAGTCTTTGTAAAGGACACAGGGACGGGTATCTCACAGGATGGGATCTTGCGGATCCTGCGTAAGCAGAGCTACCATAAGCCGGATGCGACGGGTCAGGTAGGCGCAGGACTAGGTCTTCTGCTTTGTCAGGAACTGTTGGAGAAAGACGGTGGGAGCATGGCCATTGAAAGCAGGGAAGGGGAGGGGAGTCGTTTCTCGATGTTATTGCCGCTTCGCGATGAAAAGTAAATAAAGAGGGAACACGGCGTTCCCCCCTTTATTTTCGAGAATGTCAATATCCGCTATTTTGTGTCAATACGGCGCCCTCATTCAGGTCGATCTCCTCCTGGGGAATGGGCAGCAGTACATTATACGCCGACATGCCGGTGATGGCGGTCGCGCCGGTGTCACCCAGCCGTTGCACCCTTTCCAGCAGCGTGCCTGTTCTCACCAGTGTCATCCGCCTGTTCTCTTCCGCCACCAGCTCGCGGGCGCGTTCATCCAGGATAAAATCCAGGGTGATATCGGAAGGCTGCACCTGGCCGTAGGCGGGATAGCCGGGATAAGCCCTTTGACGCAGCGCGTTGATGCTGGCCGCGGCGCCGGTCGGATTGCCCTGCAGGAACTGCGCCTCTGCCAGCAACAGGTAGGTCTCGCCCAGCCGCATCATGATCAGGTCTTTGATCGTTCCATAGCCAAACAGGTTGGTGGGTTGATAATTGTTCCATTTCGTGCTGTAGGGAGATGTCTGGGTGAGGGTGTCGGTACCTGTTATGATCACCTGCTGCCCAAAGAGGGGGCTGGACGGATTGTTATAATAAAACACCCGGTGAATGTTGTAAATGGAGTTCCGCATATCATTACTATCATACAGGTTGTACATGATCCACCGGCTGAGCCGCATCCGGCCGATGCCTCTGCCGCCCAGCGAATCGCAGATCACCATCCCCGCCACGTTATAGTATCCCGGCACCCACATCCGTCGGTGCTGGTCGGAGTTGGTGGAGCCGCCGGGAATATTATAATCTTGTTCCTCTACCCAGATGGCTTCGGTATTGCCCTGGCTCCTCCGCTCGTTGCCATATACGAACATATCAGAATAATAATCTCCTGGCTGACCGGCATTTACACCGTAACGGGAATTGATCAGGCTGAAATTTCCGCTGGATATGATGGTCTGGCATAGCTGCTGGGTCACAGCCGGGTTGCTCATCCGCAGGGACACTTCGGCCAGCAGCTGCTGTGCCATGGCGATATTCGGCCGGCCTTCCTTGCGTACCCCGGTGACCGGCGGCAGCGTGGCAATGGAATTGGTGAGGTCCTGCACGATCTGGGCATTGACGCTGTCTACGGGGGCACGGGTAAAGTTGACCTTGGGAACCGTCAATGGGACAGTGATCAGGGGTACCGGTCCCCACAGCGTGACGAGGAAGTCATAGGCGTAGGCCCGGTAGAAACGGGCTTCCGCATCGATATAGGCCTTGTTCGCGGCGCCGGTAGCCGTTACGGCGGGGTTCTCCGCCGCCTGGATGATCAGGTTGGCGTTATTGATCGTTTGGTAAGCCCACCCCCAATAGTATAGGGCCCCCGGGTCCGTAGAGGTCAACGTATTATACTGGAAATACGGTAGCATGGCGGCAGTCGATTGAGACGGTATGGTGTTCGCCATATCCGTACCCAGGTACATACAGCCGATCAGCCCCTGATCGCCGGCATAGGTATACTGCGTCCGGACCTGGGCCTGCAGCCCGGCCATGGCCGCTTCAAAACCAAGGGAATCCACCAGGACATTCGACGGGGAATAGGTAGACACCAGGTTTTCAGCCAGGAAGGATTTTTTGCAGGAAAAGAGCAGCGCCTGCATGAAAAGTATCGATAGAAAGAATTTCGTCTTCATGATCTTACTGTTTTAGGTAAGAAATTATTTTAAACTAATGTTGACACCGAAAACATAGGAAGCCACCTGCGGGTAGTTGTCGTAGTTCACCGACGTGCCTCCGTTATAGTTTGTCTCAGGGTCCCACCCGGTCCATTTCGTGAATGTATGCAGGTTCCTTCCGCTCAGGTAGCAGGATAGAGAGCCCAGGCCCCAGCTGTTGACAATCCTGGCCGGCACATGGTAGTTGAGGGTGACGTCCCGTATCCGGGTATAACCGTCTTTGGAAGGATATGCATAGCCCAGCGGGTTCGTGTAGGCCAAAGACGAGCGGGTATTGCTCTGGTTGGCAGCCGTCCAATAGCCCACGGAAGCAGGAAGGTTAATAGCGCCCGCCTGGTCGGCCGGGTTGAGGATCGGGTTATTCTTCATCGCACCCTGGGTGGTACTGATAAAGATCCGAAGGCTGAAATCCCTGTAAGTGAAGGTATTGATGATCCCGCCCGTCCATTTCGGCACCGTATAGCCGACGATCGTACGGTCCGCGGCCGTGATCGAGCCGCTCTTATTCAGGTCCGCGAATTTGAGATCGCCGGGCTGGGCGCCGGGCTGCGAGGCGGCGGGATTTTGTCCAACTTGCCAGACGCCCAGCAACTTATAGGTATAGATCGCGCCCAGCGACTTTCCCAGAAACCAGCTGTTGCCGGTGTCACTCTGGTTGTTACCGTATAGCTGGGTGATCTTGTTATGGAAGAAAGAATATGTCAGGTTAGTCTCCCAGGTGAAATTTTTTGTCCGGACATTGATGGAATGAATGCTGACGTCCATACCCGTATTCTGTAGCTTGCCGATATTGTCCAGGATGGACGAATAGCCGGTTATCATCGGCAGGTTGCGGGACAGCAGCAGGTCGCTGGTCTTTGTCAGGTAGCCTTCTACCGTTCCGTCGATCCGGTTGAAGAGGCCGAAGTCGATACCGATATTGGTGCCCGTCGTGCTCTCCCATTTCAGACCGGCATTTCCAAGGGAACCGGCCACCGTGCCTGTCGCCGTCGTGCCGTCGTATACATACTGGGTAACGCCCAGTGTCGTTATCGTCTGGTAGGGAGTGATCGCCGAATTACCCGTCGTACCATAGGACGCCCGAAGCTTCAGGGCATTGACAAAGCTCACGTTTTTCAAAAAATCTTCTTTGGCGATGTTCCATGCCGCGGCAACGGAAGGGAAGGTCCCGTATTTACTCGTCAGCGCGCCAAAACCGGAGTAGCCGTCCCTTCTGGCTGTAAGCGTCAGCAGGTATTTGCCGGCATAGGAATAGTTGAGCCGGCCCATCTGGGACAGCAGCGCATATTGAGATGGCTCAGCGTTGTTATTGAGGGCGTCCATATTCCCGGCGGATTGCACCTGTCCCGCATTGATATTGTTAAATCCCAGTTGGTCGTTGATAAAGGTGTTGGCAGCAAGGGAGGTGACGAAAAAGTTATCATGTTGCGCGCTATACAAGGCCGTCAGGTCGATGTGATGCTGGCCGAAATCCCTCGTATAGCTGAGAATGTTCTCCAGTATCCAGTTCTGTGTCTCCGTATTCTGCGCATAGGCGTGTCCGATCAGATCACCCATGTTGCGGCCGGTATAATAATCATAACGACCGGGCAGGTCGGAATAGCTGGCGTTGAGGTGGTACTTCAGTCCTTTTATTATGGCAGGCTTCACTTCGAGGTAACCGGTACCCGTCAGGTTGTTCGACCGGTTGATCACAGGCTCGTAGAGACCCAGCAGCGGGTTCATGTACAGGAGCTGGGTGTACATGGGATAAATATCATAGGTTCCGTCGGCATTGTATTCCTGGCCATAGGGGCTCATCTGTCCTGCCAGTGTGAGGTTGACATGTCCCCCGTCATAGTTGTTGTTGGCATAGAACAGCGTGCTGCCGATAGTCAGCCAGGGGGTAAGATTGACATCCAGGTTGGAGCGCAGGCTGACCCGTCGGTACTGGTACCCTTTCAGAATGCCATTGTCCTTCGTATACTCCCCATTGATATAGTATTTCACGTCATTGGTGCCACCAGAGACATTGAGATTGTGGGATTGGATGGAGGCGTCGGCCCGGGACACTTCCTTTATCCAGTCAACCTGGTGGCCGGCCCGGAAATTTGGCACTTCGGCGAGGTTGATCACTGAGTCGTATACCGGCTGGGGAGGAGTGACCCCCCTTTGCTCGTTGTAGATGATATTCTTTTCGACATACTGAGCCCCGTCCATTGGCTTGAATGTGTGGGAGAAGTATTCGGGACCGGCATAAGCGTTGTAGCGAATGACCGGTTTGCCGGTACGGCCACGTTTGGTCGTAATCAGCAAGACCCCGCTGGAGCCCCTCGTACCGTAGATGGCGGTCGCGGAAGCATCCTTCAGAATTTCTATAGAGGCTATATCATTTGGATTGATATCGTTGGTGGATCCCGGAAAGGGCACTCCGTCCAGCACGATCAGGGGAGTAGTGCTGGCGTTAATGGAATTGAGGCCCCGGACCTGGAGAGTGGCCGTAGTGCCCGGCGCTGATGAGTTTTGCGTCACAGTAAAACCTGCCACGGAGCCTTCCACCGCATCCATCACATTGGTGACGGGCAGCTCCGAAAGCCGGGATTGCGGTACCGAGACGACCGAGCCCGTGACATCGGAACGCTTTTGCGTACCATATCCGACGACAATGACATCATTGAGACTGGAGGAAATAGGGTTTACCACGAGGACCACGTCGAGGGACGAACGTTGCCCGACCGATATGCTTTGCCGGATATAGCCGACGTACGAAAAAACAAGGCGGCTGTTCTCGGGTACGCTGATCTCATATTCGCCGTTGGCATTCGTGGTGACAGCCGTTTTCGATCCTTCCACTCCGACAGTAACGCCGGACAGGGGCTGGCCTTTCTCGTCCGTGATCCTTCCTTTTACCGGCATATTTCGTACCTCGGCGCCGCGGAGCGTCAGGACGACCAGTTCCTCATTCAGCACCTGGTATTGCAGGTCCGTATTGACCAGCACTTTCTGCAGCACTTCCAGCACGCCTTCATCCCTGGCCGTCAGGCTGATCTCTTTGCCGACGGGCAGCATTTCATTGCTATACAGGAGGTGTATCTTCCCTTTTTTCTGCAGCAGGGTAAGGACCTTCCGGAACTCCATGTTCTTAATCTCCAGGCTTATCTTATTATCCTGGGAATACCCCTTTGCGGAGACTTTCAGACAGAGGGCAAAAATAAAAAAAAAGGCCCATTTGAACATAAGCAGCAGTCTTTGTTGGGTAATGGCACGCGAAAAGACTCCACTATGAAATAAAAACTTTTTCATAGTTTTAAGTATTGTTTGGTGAAGCAATCTTGATCCCGGAAGATTCTTTTCTTCCTGCGAGCGGATTGTAAGCCGGGCGGGTCATGTTACAGCATTTCCCGCCTTTTTGTTTCCGGCTGACCGGAAAACAATCATCACAATCCCGAATCCCTTCAGGTATCGTCAATGAATGAATACATGGTTGTCGGTTATTTTAAAATTGAATGGACGTATTAGCTGCAACGCCCTTAAAGCCTGGTCGATCGTCTCTTTGTGAAAGATGCCGGAATAGTGTAAGTTGCCTACCCGGGCATTGTCCACATGGATGTGTACGTTGAACCAGCGTTCCATTTTTGGAGCCAGCTCTTCCAGCGTCTCATTTTGGAATACGAAATTGTCATCTATCCAGGATACTTCCTTCACATATTCCTTATCCTCTACCTCCACTGGTACTACATCCTGCACGACCAGCTTTTCCGGGTTGGAGCGGTTGGACATTGCGGGCAGGGCCGGCTGGGCCCGGAGGCTGTCCCGCGTTTCATCGATCAGGGCGAATTTTTCCTTTGGCTTCAGGATGATCTTCTGGTAAGGCTTGCTGTTGATGGTCAGCTCGATGGAGCCGCCCATCAGGGTCGTTTCCGTGACCCGGTCCTGCGGGTAGGCCTTGACATTGAAAGCGGTGCCCAAAACCCTTATGGCGATCTTGCTGGTATGGATGATGAAGGGCCGGTCCTTATCCCTTGCCACGTCGAAAAAAGCCTCCCCGCTGAGGGTGATGATCCGGGCATCTTTTTGCAGCATGTCCGAGTCATAATGGATGAGGCTGCCGGCATTGAGCCATACATGGGTGCCATCCGGCAGAAGGAGGGATCGGCGGGAGCCCAGGTCAGCATATTGCTCGACATTGGTATCGGTGGCAGGGGTGGGAGTGGCGAGGTGGTGAGAAACCACGAAATAGAGCATTCCTGCGATAAGGACTGCGAAGAAAAGCAGCCAGGCCGTTTGGGGAATCCGGCGACGCGGAGCGGGAAAAGGACGGAGATCATAGACCGGGAGGTCTTCAACGGGAACAACGGGCTGGCGGAACTGAAGGCGGTGACGTGCCAGGTGGCGGAGATAGGAAATATCCGTATCGGTGATAGTCCTATCAACCCCCGGAATCTTTTCTTCATCCCAGAGCTGGATGATCAGCTCGGCATAATAGATCCCTTCGGGGTCGTGAGTCAGCAGTTGGTCGAGTTCGTTCAACTCTTCCGGTGTCGCCTCTCCGGATAGTTTCCGGGCCAGTAATTGAATGATCCGTTGTTCCATTTTTGGTGCTATTCCCGTATAGGACAGCTGGAAAACGGAAACTCCCTACAGGGGGTAAAAGAAAAATGCAGGAATCAGACATACTCCAGCCGGATGGCCTGGGTCAGTTTGCGGAGGGCGGTGACCAGCTGTGCGTCCACTGTTTTGACAGAGATGTGCAGGATATCGGCGGTTTCCTTATAGGATAGCCCTTCTTCCTTTACCAGCTTGAAGATCAGCTTACACCGGTCGGGAAGCGCGTTGACGGCCTTTTCCATTTTTTTCCGCATCTCCGAGCTGATGCAAATTTGTTCCGGGTCTTTGCCTGGGAAGGAGATCTCCACCGGAATGGTGTCCAGGGAAGAAGTCGACCGCGCCTGCTGATGTTTGAGCAGGTTGAGGCACCGGTTGCGGGTGATGACAAAGAGCCAGACCCGGATATTTTCGATCTCCATCAGCCGGTCGCGGTGTTCCCAGAGAACGAACATGGAATCCGAGGCCGCCTCTTCCGCCAGTTCAACGGACCGCAGGAAGTAGCGGGCAAATTTTTTAAGTGAGGGGAAAAAGATATCGAATAACCGCCTGTATGAAGCTTCATCATTATTAACGGCCAGGCTGTTAAGCAAGGCTGCTATATCGGCATTGATTTTCTCCATGAGTCAGGCAATCGTGGTTAGAAATATAATCTAAATTATATAAAAAATGGATAATAAAATAGTATTCAGTGTATCCCGTCAAAATTCTTCGATAGTTTTACTGCCGGTCATCTCATCGATCATATTTAACACCAGGTAATTCCAATTTTGAAAACCCTTATTTAAAATGGGCTCGCCGGTATCGGGCTCATAGTATTCATGCAAAACGCCATTCTCTTTAAAATCATTACCAAATAACATGATGGTCTTGCAAGCCAATTCCTTAGCCTCCTCGTTATAGCCGTATTTAAGCAAGCCGCGATAGGTTAAATAGTTAGATATTCCCCAAATGGGGCCCAACCAGTTAGAAGGGTTGCCACTGGCACGGACACTATACATTTTTTCCAGTTTGGATAAAGTGCGTATGCCATATTGTGCATTGAATGTCCTTTTATCCGCATAATTTTCAGCCACCATTCTTTTTGCCTGCTCAGGTGTGGCAATACCGGCCCACATGGTCAGAAAGCCGGACCAGACACCTAAACGCTGTATCAGGCAGTCATAGCTACGCGGAAAACCGCTGTGTAAAATAAATTCATTTCCGAACACCATAGCGGGCTGTTCTGTAATAGGTCTTAAATTCAAGTCGACAGAATAATAAAACCCATCCTTTTCATCCCAGCAATTTTTGCGGATGGCGGATTTCAGGTCTTCGGCATCTTTATCATATTCGGCAGCAATATCCTTCAGCTTTAAACAATCGGCTAAATAGACCATCGCTTTCAATTCTTTGTACATCAAGCAATTCAGGTAGATAGATGCTGAACTGCCCGGCGGACGAAAAAATGTGCTTGGGTCATTGTCAACGCCAATGGCCAGATCATCCTGCCAGTAGTAGAGACCCGTCATCCTTTCCCGGTGATGGAATTCATAATTATTGATAAACCGCTGCATCACACTGAACTTTTCCCTGAGCCAATCCGCGTTGCCGCCTTCCAGTTTAGTTAAAAACGCGGCATGTTGTGCTATGACGGGTTTATGCATGTTCGTCTTGTAAATATTCGGCGGCCTTAGTTTGGCAGGGTCGGCATTGGATGGGATTTGAATAGGCATATAACCATCTGAACTGGTGTATTCTAAAAAGTTAAGCACGCAGCCTTGTTCGTAGGGAAGCGCCTCGCTCTTATCCTTTTCTGTGCCCTGATCCTGCAATATCTGTCGTAATGCAACATTGGAGAGCCAGGAATCCCAGTCCCACAAGGCATTGGAATAAGAGGCGCTGCCCGGTACGATGAAGGGGTAGTGCAAATGATCCACAGGCTTTCTGAACATCCCTTTATAATCCGCATAAATATGCTGTCTTATAAGGACTATATTGGCTTTAATGCTATCAGGTATCTGCGCAGGTAAGGCGTTGCACGACAGAATGAATATAGTTACTAAGAATATATTTTTCATCGCACTGATTTTTTTATGGCGTTAATGCTTCTACAAAGTAATAATTTCGCGCGATCCGCAGCACGATCGAAAAAAGATATAAATTAATTTCACGTTGCCGGCTGGTCCCGGAGGAAAAACAGGACAGTGCAGGATAGTTGAATGATATATTTTACTTTTGGTTAGATTTGACAATATGAAATGCTCATATCGGGTTATAATGATGGCTATTCTGCTATCCTGTTTACGACTGTCCGCTCAGGAAACCTTAGCCGACCGGCATTCAATAAAGATCTGGTATGACCATCCCGCTGCACGATGGACGGAAGCCTTGCCGATAGGAAACGGCCGTCTCGGGGCCATGATATTCGGTAGGCCGCAAGAAGAGTTGCTCCAATTGAATGAAAGTACCTTATGGTCCGGCGGACCGGTAAAGACCAATGTAAACCCGGAGGCCTCATCTTATTTACCCCTGATCAGGAACGCCCTGTTAAACCATGCCGATTATGCAGTGGCAGACAGCCTCCTCAGGAAAATGCAGGGACTGTATTCCGAATCTTATATGCCGATGGCCGATCTCCTGATCAAACAGGATCTTAATGGTAAACAACCGGCCTTCGTCTACCGCGACCTCGATATTGGCAATGCAATAGCTACCACCCGGTTCAGCGCAGGGGGCATAACCTATACCCGTGAAATCTTTTCATCCGCACCCGACCAGGTCATCGTTATTCGGATCAGATCCAATCGACCCCGACAAGTCAACATGGTGGCCAGTTTAACCAGCTTGCTCCACTATCGGAATACTCCTGCTCGTCCGGATGAGCTTATGCTGAGCGGCAAAGCCCCTGCTCACGTCGATCCCAGCTATTACAATGACAACAAAGTCCCGGTAGTCTATGCGGATACGGCTGGCTGCAACGGCATGCGCCTTCAGGTACGCATAAAGGCGATCAGCAAAGACGCCGCCATCACAACCGATTCAGCAGGCGTCCACATCTCACATGGCACCGAGGTCTTGCTGTTTGTCAGTGCTGCCACCAGTTTCAATGGCTATGACAAATGCCCCGATAAAGATGGTAAGGATGAAAATAAATTGGCGGCCGATTACCTGGATAAGGCCGTGGCCCGGTCCTTTGCTTCCCTGCGTGGGCGTCACCTGGCGGACTACCATCACTATTTTGACCGGGTATCATGGGCAGTGACGGATACTGTCCGCGACCGTCCGGATACTATACCGACGGACCGCCGCCTGCAGGAATATAGCAAAGGGAAGTATGATCCATGGATGGAGAATACCTATTTCCTATACGGCCGCTATCTGCTGATCTCGGCTTCGCGCCCGGGCGGCGTTCCCGCCAATCTTCAAGGCATCTGGAACAATCAACTGAGGCCACCATGGAGCTCTAACTATACGATCAATATTAATACGGAAATGAATTATTGGCCGGCCGAACCCACGAACCTGCCGGAGATGCACGAACCCCTGCTCGCGTTCATCAAAAACCTTTCTGTAACCGGAGCGGTGACGGCCAGGCAATTTTATCATATGGGTGGCTGGGTAGCCCATCATAACTCTGATATCTGGGCGCTATCCAACCCGGTCGGAGACAAGGGAAAAGGAGAGCCCAAATGGGCGAATTGGGCACAGGGCGGTAACTGGCTATGCCAGGACCTTTGGGACCACTACCTGTTCACCCTGGACAAAAAATTTCTTCAGGAAACGGCCTATCCACTGATGAAAGGAGCCGCAATATTTTGCCTGGACTGGCTGGTGCAAGATAAAGATGGCTGGCTGGTAGTAGCGCCTTCGGTATCCCCGGAAAATGACTTCCTATATGGAGACGGAAAATCCGGGGACGTATCTATCGCCACCACCATGGACATGTCTATCATATGGGACCTGTTTTCCAATCTAATAGACGCCTCGATCATTTTACATGCAGATACCGCGTTCCGCGCCGAGCTGATCGATAAAAAAAGCAGGCTTTATCCACTGCACATCGGTCACAAAGGCAACCTCCAGGAATGGTACAAGGACTTTGACGACGTGGACCCGCATCACCGGCACGTCTCCCATCTTTTCGGCCTATATCCGGGTCATGAGATTTCACCGCTGACAACGCCTGAATGGGCCGGGGCAGCTCGCAAAACGCTGGAATTAAGGGGAGATGAAAGTACCGGATGGAGCAAGGCCTGGAAAATAAATTTTTGGGCAAGATTGCGGGATGGAAATCATGCTTATTCATTGTTGCGCCAATTGCTACACGCCACGAGCGAAGAAGACACTAATTATGGAGAAGGAGGCGGCACTTATCCCAATTTCTTCGATGCCCACCCGCCTTTCCAGATTGACGGAAATTTTGGTGGCACTGCCGGCATGGCCGAAATGCTCTTACAAAGTCAATTAGGAGAGATAGATCTTTTGCCGGCCCTGCCGAATGCCTGGAAAGGCGGACAGGTCAAAGGCTTGCGTACCAGAGGAGATTTTGAGGTGGATATCCGATGGACCAACCACCGGCTCCTTTCCGCCGCCATCAAATCCCTTCATGGAGGCACATGCAAAATAAGAGCGCAGGTTCCTTTCAGGGTCATCGGGGTTGGCGGTATCAAAGGAGCAGCAGCGGATATCCGGACAACCGGAAAGAATACTGGTCAGGGATATACGCTATCCATCTTAACGAAAAAGGGTTCAACTTACCAGGTAGTGCCCCTTTAAAACTTCCATTTCAAAAGCTCAGTCCCTGACCAGCATCGTGCCATATATTTAAGGGACGGTTTACTCCGGTAAAATTGTATAATACATTACAAACGTATTAAAAAATATTTATCTTTATTGATAATTTAACCTCATCGCTATCACATCAATAAATTCTCATCCGCCTGTTCGTCGGTCCTTACAATGGGGGCTCATCAGGTTACTCGGCTTTCTTTCGGTCGTGTCCGGTATATCCGACGTATCGGCCCAGGCGACCGATGACAAGAGGGCCCTTGTCATGATCTATGACCGGGAGAATGAAAGCACTATTGGTATCAATGATGTTTGTTTCGATAATAAGGGCACCCTATGGCTTACTCCTATTAATTATAATATATTAGGTTTTGACGGAAGGACATTCAGAAAATTGGACATTGCAGCGGCGGCCAAAGAGGATGTTTATACCTTCTCTTATATCAAAAAAGATTGGAACGGGCAATTGCTGTTTATATCTTATGACAAGAAGTACGTTTTCAGGTTGGATGGGAATGGTCAATTCTCCCTGGACAGCGCATTAAGTAGTCATGGCGCTAATAATCCTGATATTCCATATTACTTTAACTGGAACCTGTTCGTGCAATGCGGCCGAACCGGAGAGATAAAAACGACAAGACAGGAATTGAAGAACAGGGTTAGCCTGAACAGATCCTTTCTTCCATTGGATGATTCCGTCTTCCTGTTTGATGAAAAGGATGTTCACTATTTATATAAGGACGATAAGCTGACCATTATTAGGGATCGTAAAAACCTTACTGATCAGGTTGCAATTGTCAATGACGAATTGGTCAGGGTCGCAAAGAATAAGTTGATTGCCTTTGACGAACAAAGCCAAAAGGAAAAGGAGATTGTCCTGACCGGCGATATTTTAACGGACACGGCCTACAGGAATTTTCTGAAAGGAGGGCCGGGTAGTAAAACAGGTGTTTATGCGTCCCTGACCTTGTTCCATTCCGCTACTTCGCATATCGCCTATGACAATAAGTTGTACAGGATATCGCCTGTCAGTAAATTTACATTTAAAACCGTTTTTGTTTGTGACCTGTCCTTTCTTCATTCCTCCATTAACAGGGTGGAATATAATGCCGCCAACGACCTGACCATACTAGCCTGCCAGAGAGAGGGCCTTATAGTGATTCGTCCGAACCCTTTCTATCCTGCTGCATTTTCTCCTTCCTTCCGCGAACTTAAAAAAACTCGGGTATTTTACCCGATATCCGTAAAAGATGGCGATATTTTTTTCAATTCCTGGGGGGAATTTTCAGGTAAGGGGTACTTTAAATTATTTACCCGGAGACGTCCTGAGGGGTCCAAGTGTTTGTTCGTGGATCATGCAGGCAATAGATGGATGGGTTTCCTGCATAAAATAATTCAATATGATCAGCAGATGCGAAAGGGGAAGGAGACGTCCTTGCCAGCTCCGGAAGGCATAGTGACCGATTTTTGTGAGAATGAGAAGGGCGATCTGTTTTGTCTTACTAAATATTCAGTCCGCCCTTACAAGGATGGAAATTTTGAGAACCCTGTTGTCAATGAATATTCCACGAAGAATAAAATAACCTTTCAGGCTATGACGTATATGGGGGACGGAAAATTCTGGATCTGTTCCACCCGGGGGCTATATATTTACGACAGTTACAGTAATAGCATTAAGAAGTCACCATTTGTACCTGATGATCTTATTCTGAATGTCGCAAAGCTGAACGATGGTTCCGTTCTGCTGAGTTGCTACCAGCAGGATTATAATTATTATTACCACGATCACCATTTCTATAAGATCCCGGTCGGCAAACATGACGGTTTAACAGAGATAATGTCCATCAGGGAGGATAATAACGGCAGAATCTGGCTATCGACGAATAAGGGACTCTACGTGACCACCAGGGAAGAGCTCAATCATTTCTGCAGTGAACCATCCGCATCGGTATACTATTACAAGTATGATTTGACGGACGGGTTGACAACGATGGAATTCAACGGGGGATTGAATCCATCCAACGCTATGAATGGCGAAGGATACCTGGCCTTCAATTCTATGGACGGGCTGATCATCTTTCACCAGGACTCCATCCGGCAATACTTTCCTGAGAACGGGATTTTCATTACTTCCATTGTTCAGGGTGGCCGGTCCGTTCCGGCCGGCGATTCGATAGAATTGAAAAATGAATACAATGCTACGTTTGTCCAGCTGGCCGTACCTTATTATCATAACATGGCGAACCTGGAATTGGAATATAAAATAGCCGGGTTCCGGGAGGAGTGGACGGAAGTCGATGAGAACGAAAAAATTCTAATTGATCATTTGCCTCATGGCGCTTATACGCTGAGCATCCGGGTCAAATCAGGATTTAGTCCCGGTAAATATTTTACCAGGAATATAGCTATCAAAGTAGCGCCCTTATTTTATGAAACCCTCTTTTTTCGTATCCTGGCGGGGATATTCCTTCTTTCCTTATGCCTGTTCATTATCTATTCTACGATAAAGCTAAGACGAAGAAAAAGAGAGATCAAACGGAAGAATGCCAGCCTGCAACAGAAATCCATTGAGCTGGAGAAGACGGTTCGCGAACTGGAACTGGCAGTGGATGAAATATCGGAATCGGATTTGAAACTCCAGGAAAATATAAATCTTAAAGAGAGGCTCATCTCATTGATATTACATGATCTGAAGTCGCCGCTTTATTCCCAGTCGTTAATATTGAATTCACTGAGTTATTCCGATTTTTTCATCAATGAAGAGGCCAGGGATCTATTCCTGGATCTGAAGAACTCGAATGCGGCGATCGTGAAGTTTATCCAGGATTTCCTGACCTGGTACAGTAGCCAGAAAGACGGGTTTATAGTAAAAAGAGCGCAAATTGAACATACCCGGCTGATCGATGATGTGTTCCGCGTTTATTTGGACATAGCTACCCGGAAAAAGCTGGAGCTGCTCTATGAAAAGAATGGCTCCCTCTTTTTATTTACGGACAAGAATATACTGGAGATCATCCTTCGGAATGTACTTGACAATGCCATAAAATATACCAAAAATGGAGTGGTCTCCCTCAAGTTTGAAAAGGGGCCCGGAGAGGTCCGGATCATTGTGACGGATACCGGCATCGGCATGAAACCGGAAACCATCCGGCGCCTGGAAGGATATTCGAATAAACTGCACCACGAGTCTACCCAAACATTCGGATATCGCTTTATTTTCACCCTGGCGGAAAAGATAGGGGCGGCCATAGAGATCCAAAGCGAAGTAGGAAAGGGGACAAGCGTCACCATCGTCATCCCCAACAATTCCGGAGAAACGGTTTCAGTTTATACCTGATCGGACTAAACAAATGAACGTTAGCACAACGGCATAGCCGGCACAAGGGCTATATTCATCCCCTAAAACATGCTATATGAAATTATTAACGATTGCTTGCCTCCTGGCATTTGCAGCCGCGGGCTGCTCCAAAATGAGTTCCCCATCTCCGGCCGTCACCAGCCCGGACCACGTAGAAACAAGCTCCACTACCAAGGCCGCCGTTTCCACTGCATCATACACGTTCGCCTACGGGTCCGATGTGAGCTGGGAGACCCAGATGTCCGCAGCTGGGTATGAATTCTATACGAACGACGGTGTTAACCATAGCGTCTACGCTGTCGTGCAAAGCAAAGGAATCAATGCTATCCGCCTGCGGGTATGGGTCAACCCTGCCGGTGGGTGGTGCAATACCGCAGACGTAGTTACGAAGGCATTGCATGCCCAGGCTAAAGGGATGAGCATCCTGATTGATTTCCATTACAGCGACACCTGGGCTGACCCGGGGCATCAGACCGTGCCTGCCGCCTGGGCAAACGAAACGTTCGATCAGCTGATGGCAACTGTTTACAGCTATACAGAAGGAGTGTTGGATACTCTTAAGGCCAATGGGATCACGCCGACCTGGGTTCAGGTGGGCAACGAAACCAACAACGGAATGCTATGGCCCGACGGCGAGGCTTCGAGCAACATGAAACAATATGCCTGGCTCGTGAACTGCGGTTACAATGCCACCAAAGCAGTCTTTCCCAATTGTAAGGTCATCGTCCATCTGGCCAACGGATACGACAACTCGGATTTCGAATGGCTGTTTGACGGACTGAAAGCCAATGGCACCTCCTGGGACGTTATCGGCATGTCGCTATATCCTACCGCCAGCAATTGGCAGACCTACGACTCCTAATGCCTCGCCAATATGCAGGACATGGTATCCCGTTACGGCAAACAGGTCATGATTTGCGAAGTGGGCTTCGCGGAAAACGACCCTACCGACGCCGAAGCGTTCCTTAAAGATATCATCGCCAAAACCCAATCGGTTTCAGGCGGCCTGGGCGTCTTCTATTGGGAACCGGAATGCTATGATAATTGGCAGGGATATGGCGAAGGCGCATTTGGAAGCAATGGCGAACCCACCGCCGCACTGAATGCTTTTTAGCCCGCTGACCGGGCTACGGTTCGAAGCCATGCGGTGACGCTTAAACTGAAGCGCTTAGAAAGTGAATTTCTAAGCGCTTTACTTTTTAAAATTTCAGAGGTAACACAAAAAAAGGGTAAGTAGAAACAAACCCTTTTACAAACCAGTGAATTCGGATTCTTTGAAACGTGCGTAGCCATTGTTGATTTATTCAATGACAATTCACGTTACTAATGTAGGGTTCGAATGTTAATAGGATTGTAGTAATACAACTAAAAGCAGAATATTTTTTTTTCAATAAGGAGAATGAAAAATATAGACGACGAACTACAGTTTTGTAGTATCAACAATACAAGTAATTAAAGGTAATACGCCTAATTTTAAACAGGAATCGGTTTATATCCAATTAATAACTGTTTAAAATTTTTTTTATGAAAAAAGAGTGCCTGCAATTGTATCAGGAAATGTTGAATAATACAGCCTTGCAAGACCCCCGGTATTCTGATTTCACCGGATGGGTCGAGCATTGTTTCCGTGTAAGCGTCCTGGCGGGTATACGCCTGCAAAAAATGATCGATAATTATAGCTTTACAGATGAACGGGAAAAATGCTGGGTCTTAACAACGCTGAAACCGAAGTTTAGCGGATGGGTGGAATATTTTACGCTGATTTATACGGCTGAATTGTTTATGCCGGAGGAACTAGCCCAAAAAATAGAGTACTGGAACCGAGAGTTGGGGAAAACCTGGAATTTTTTAATGAAACGTGAAGGATTTTACCTGTCATATAAGGAGGGTCTTATGCAAGATGCTGCCGATGACAGGAAAATCGCCGGTTCTGACAGCAACCTGGCTGCTATGATCATGGCCAGGGAAAAGTATATGGAATATATTCAGGAGAAACTGACTGAGTTAAGAGGCCGCCGGCAGAACAGTCTGTTACTGCGGGCATAAAAATGGACCACCTGTGGCTTATTTACTACAAAATAATTTTACAGACGGCAGTAGCTTGCAACCCCCATAATCTAAGCTATGGAAAATGAGTTCCCAAAGAAAACTGAACAAAGACAATAAGAGACATCCTGGTATAGACGATTTGCCGTTGACCATTGTGCTTGACGGAGAAGGTGTCATTTTACAGTGGAGTTCCAAAGCCAGGGCCATGTTCGGTTGGAATAACCGGGAAGTGATCGGATTGCCGTTTCATAAGACCATTCTTCCGGAAAAGCATCATATTGATTTCCTGAAGCTGCTGGCTAGTTATGAAAGAAGTAGTACCGAACATCTTTTGCACCGGGCAATTGAGATCAGCGCCTGCGGGAAAGATCATGCGGAATTCGATATTTCCATGGGGATCTCCCCGGTCATCATCTCGGGTGAGCGGTTTTGTATCTGCTACATAAGTGACATTACCGAGCGGAAGATGGTGGCCAGTAAAATGACTCTGGTTAAGCAACTTTCCGAACAAAACACACAGCTTATAGATTTCTGCAATATCGTTTCCCATAATTTACGGGCTCCCCTGGTCAATATGTCCATGCTGGTCGATTTTATTGAAAGGAGCGGAGATCCGGGTGAACAAAAAATGCTGATATCCAAGCTCAGGCCGGTCCTTGAAAACCTGCATGCCACTTTTAATGAATTAGTGGAGTCCATTCAGATAAAGCAAAACCTGGAAATAGAGGTGGAGGATATTCAGATACAAGAATGTATGCGAAGGACCCTCGATGGGCTACAGGCAGAAATAGTCAAACTGAGGGCACATATAAAGGCCGACTTCAGCGAAGCTCCGGTCCTGCGTTATCCTCCTAAATATTTATACAGCATATTGCATAATTTGGTCAGCAATTCGCTGAAATATCATTCTCCCAAAAGACAACCGGTCATAACAGTAAAGACCGTGAAGGTCGATGGTCGTATAGTCCTTTCGGTCAGTGACAATGGCCTGGGCATCGATCTGAATAAACACAGGCATAATTTTTTTAAGATAGGAAAAGTTTTTCACCGACATCCCCATGCCAAGGGATTTGGTCTGTTCATGACAAAAACGCAGATTGAAGCCATGGGTGGGAGGATCTGGGTGGAAAGTGTTCCTGATGAAGGAACTTCTTTTTTTGTCGAATTCAAAAACTGAAAAATAAATATCCAGTGAAAAGTATCTTTCTTGTTGATGATGATCCCATTTTTGTTTTTCTGACCAGAATGATCATTTCTTCTGCCGGCACTACTTCAGAGATCTCTGAATTCAGCGACGGCCAGATGGCTATTGACTTTCTAAACAATAATGCTAATTCCCCTGAATTTTTACCGGATATCATCTTTCTGGACCTGAGCATGCCTGTCATGGATGGATGGGAATTCCTGAAAGAATATGTATTGCTGGAGCCCCGGTTGAAAAAGAGGATTACGCTTTATATTGTTTCTTCCTCCATTTCGCCGCACGAGGTGGAGAGGGCGAAGACATTCCAGGTGGTCTCCGATTTCCTTATTAAGCCCCTGGAGGAAGAAAGAGTTGCTGAAATTATCAATGCCAGTCCGGATGCCGGCCGGCGCCTCTAAGCTCACGCTATTACCAACTAACCTTTAGCAAGGTAATTGCCTGCCGCGGAAGATCAAAATTAATCTTTACTTCGCCATTTACAGGTGTGATATACTTTGGGGAGGAAATTTCATCGAGCTGCCCTGCGGCTTCCAAGGTTTTATATTCATCAGCGGTTGGCTCCTTTGGCGAGCCCATTTTTTTCCACGCTGTAAAGGAGTTGCTATGCTCCTGGTCAATGATGTATTGAGTAAGTAGTACCCGTTGCTGGGGAAGGCCTTTTATCATAAGGGAAACATCTGTTGGGGCAACATTGAGATCGTTTTTATCATGATAGTTCCAAACTATTACCGCGGCAGAATTTTTGCTTTTTGTTGCTAATGTGTTTACATCCGGCTCCGGGCCCCTTACGCTGGAATCACGTACGGTGATATAGTTTTGCTTTGACGTGGATTCCGTCGCTACCCGGGTACCCTGCATCATCCCCAACATTCTAAAAACATTCAAAACCGGCTTATCGATACCATTTGTGGCCAGATCCCTGAAACCCCTGAAATAAGGCTGATCTTCGAATTCAAATCCCCAGGTGACGGCCCCCGCTAAAGTAACGCCCCATTTTTTGGCCAGGTCATAGGTACGGGCAATTGCGGCAGCCGTATAGCATGCATACATTGTGTTATTTCTGTAGGCATTTTCAGGATGAAGATCTTCCGAGCAGGCGGCACAGCCTTCAGGATCCGACTCTCCGATGATTATAGGAAGATTTTTTAACGAAGGAATAGATGAAACAATCTCAAATCCTTTGTCAATACTCCTCAGTTGATTCCCCATATTCATCCATACAACAGCATCAATAAGCTTAGGTGAACCCTTGGCATGAAAACTAATGAAATCAAGCGGCGCCCCCTTTTTACCGGTAACATAGTTAGTGCCGCTGACAACGTGGGTTAAGAACTTACGTATATACTCCCCTCCTGATCGCCCATCAGGACTGGTTGTTTCCGGCCCTCCTATTTTTGCGGCAGGCAATGCGCGCTTAACCGCGTCAGCTGTGTAATCATATAATTTAATGTAATCATCCACACTTCCCTTCCAGTAGAAATTTAAATCAGGTTCGTTCCAAACCTCCCAATACCATCCTTCTACTTCTGCCTTACCATAACGCTGTACTGAATGCTTAACCCACTGAAAGATCAGTTCAGCCCATTTTTCATAACTTTTCGGGGGATACGCCCACCCTGAATAGTGCTTGGGTCTACTTTTATTCGACGTGTCCTGTTCGCTGACGGACCCGGGATTAACGGACAACGCTTCGGGCATAAAGCCAATTTCGGCAATGGGTTTCATTCCGCGCTGAACATAAGTATCAAAAATACTGTCAATAATTTTCCAATCATATACCGGTTGTCCGGTGGCGTCTTCGGTATAGGCATTGGTTGAACTCCACTTTAAACCAGGGGTACCATTGCCGGACGTCAGCAGATTATGGGTCCTTACATTTACCCTTACCGGGCTTAAAGCGGCAAGTTCAGTCAACAACTTTCTTCCATCTTTCATGTAAGTATAATTGGCTTCATCGTAGCCAAAAAACTCCCATATCGGAGGTAGATTTCCCTGGTCTTGCAGCAAATTTACAGTGATGGAAACAGGAGGGGTCTTTATAAGATTTAATAAGAATACATCATTCTCCCGGGTGGAAAGTTCGCTTGAAAATGTTCCGTCTGCCTTTACCGTGATATTTTCGGTTGAAACCGGCGACCCGTCATTCTGTTGCTTAATATGATCGACCTGTTGCCTCGTGAGCTGGTTGGGTCTGTTCATGGTAAGGTAGGTGGTGTAAGGGTCGTTCGCTTTATAACCAACTTTATAGATCTCCAGCCGATAGCTGCCTTCGGGTATCCCGGCAATTTCTACCTTTACTTTTCCCTTGGGTTTTGAAGGCAGATCCCGGATGTAATACTGCTGGTTATTTGTCGAATCGGGAAGTGTATTGGTAAAATCCCAGTAGAGGACCTGGATATCACCCTTTGCGTTTTTGCATACCCAGGAGGAACTGTCTGCGTTCGCCAGTTCTGTGTTGCCGAGTTTATTCAAAAACGAAAAGGAGTAGAAGGCGGGCTTTTTGATACCCTGGTAATTCAATAATCCGAATCCGCCATGGAAAGGGGTAAACCTTGGTCCGGCTTCCTCGAAAATATCGGTAAAGGTCCAATAAGACATTGAATTTACGGCGTTCCCAGCCTGCTTGATTTCTTCGAGGATATAGGATGCTTCGTGATAGCTGTCATGAATGGGATCGGAAGGTGTATAGGAAGAGCTCCATTCCGTATAGTGCAATTCCAACCCGGGCATCGGTGAATTCAATATCTGTTTGCGTGAGTTCAGCATATCACCGCTGACACTTCTCACATTTTTATTCAGGACGGTGCCCGAAGTACCGAACTCATCTAAAAAGCCCTGTTTGACACCATAGGTATGAGTGCTGATAAAATCCAGCGGGAGCGCGTTCGTGCTGCAAAAGTCGATCATTTCAGGCACCCAGGCGGCCCCGGCGGTAGCCGGGCCTCCGACCCGGTATGCTGTATTGACGCTTTTGATAGCCTTTACACTGGACGCATACAATTTAAAATAATCCTGTTGAGTGCCGGCCCAAAAGCCCGATAAGTTTGGTTCGTTCCAAACCTCGAAATACCATGTTTTTACCTCCTGCGGCCCGTATCGTTCGGTAAAATGCAGGGTGAGATTACGGATAAGGGCTTCCCATTTCGCATAGTCTTTGGGTGGGGTAGTGTTCCCTCTCCACCAGAAGATGGCCTGGCTGCCGCTGGCCAGTGCATTGGGCATAAAGCCCAGCTCGACAAAAGGTTTCATGCCGATGCTCAGGATGTAGTCGTATAAGACATCGATGTATTGGTAATTGTAGGAGGGATTTCCTTTTCCGTCTTCCTTGTAAACGCCCATATCATCGGTCAATAAACCATGCATGCGGATGTAGGTGAAACCGCATTCTTTTTTGGCGATGGCCAATTGCTGCTGCCAGTCTGCTCTCAGCCCTTCGTTGGCCCGGCCGGCGCCGACGCATTCTTTAAAGCTGGTGTTCAATTTCCCCTTTTCTTTCCGGAAATCGGCTTTTATGATCCTTTCCTGCGGTTCGTCGTCGGTGTGCATGTGCGTTTGGGCAAGCAGACTGCCGACGGACAGGGTTGCGAGTATGACGCATAAGAGACGAATCTTCCTCATTTTTATCCCTTTTGGTGAGAACAAAGTGTTATTATTTTAGGGGGGTATATTTGAAATTCCTGAACCTGATCTTCCCTTCACCGACGGAGCAGAGACCTAGCCGCAAACTTACAAATCCACCCAGGACATTGTGATTATAGGAGGAGACTTCAACGGAGTTTTCTATTTTATTCCATTTGATCCCATCTGTGCTGTAGTACATATTGACGGTATTGTCCCTGTTTTCCAGGCGCAGGAATGCGTGATTATTAATGACTCCTTTTTCCGTCGGGAATTGCCAGTTCCGCAAAATAGCCAAAATATTTTCTTTATCGGCAACGATGCCTGAATATGCTGTACTGTTGTAAAAAAGCACCAGGCCTCCGGTTGCATTCCCTTCGATAAATAGTTCGACCTGCGCCCTATAGGAATGGTCCGGAGGAACGCAAAGTAAGGGAGAACAATCACTGACAGCGTGCCCTTTCGCATTGATCACTAAACTATTGTCCATCAAATGAAACCTGCTGGTGTCGTATTCCCGGTAGAATTTCCATTGTGCTCCCAGCCCGGTGCCGGAGAAATCGTCGTTTAAGGTGAATCGGGCAGGTGAGGCTATGCCGGCGGGTCTTTTAATAGGTTGGTCCGTTTTAACGTCATCCGGGATTTTAAACCAACCGTCCTTTGTCCATTCTACTGGCTGCAGCAGGGTTTGCCGTCCCATGTTGTAATAGCCGTTTTCGTACCCATGGAAAACCATCCACCACTGCCCTTTGGCGTCTTCGAACAAGGTACCATGCCCCTTGGACCACCATTTTTCGGAAGGCTCTTTTGTCCGGATGATGGGATTGAACGGGGAATTTTCCCAGGGACCGGAAAGGGATTTTGAACGTGCGGATACGACCATATGGCTGGTTGCAGGGCCCGCTGTTCCACCCTCGGCAACGTTCAGGTAATAGTATTCGCCTCTTTTTACCAGTTTGGGGCCTTCCATGCAAAAGCATTCTATAGACCACTGGCGCGGTATCGGCCAGCCGGCGTAAGTGTATTTAACCTCACCGGTGATGGAAAGGCCGTCGTCAGCCAGGGGAGCGTAACCTCCGCCGCTAAAATACAAATAGCGTTTACCATCGGCATCAACGACATGCCCCGGGTCGATATTTCCGACTTTCAAGTCAATCGGATCGCTCCATGGCCCGCCGATAGCGTCGGCGGTGACCACATAGTTTGTATTATTGGAAGGGAAGTAGATATAATACTTGTTCTTATATTTCACGAGGTCGGGCGCCCAGACAGAGCCGACATATTTATGCAAGGCATGCGTGACCGGCGTCCAATTGATCAGATCTTTGGAATGCCAGATCAATAACCCGGGGTAATATTCGAAGGATGAATGAACGATATAGTAGTCGTTGCCATCACGCAAGATGCTTGGATCCGGGTAATCGCCTGAAAATATGGGGTTTACATAATAAGCATCGCCTTTCACGGTAGTATTAACGGGGTACTGAGCATTGGCGGATAGGCAGGATTGGATAAGTATGGTTATGAAAACGATTTTCATCATGGTTTTTATTCTTTTGTTGCATCGGTCAATCCTGTCTGCCAAATTCCTGGTCCCAATAGTCATTGAGACGGGCTGCACCCATCTCTTTATAAAGGGTATCCATCATAGCCTGGCAGTGGTCCTGGCTATTGATCCATGCATTCATTACTTCCTCCAGGCTGTTATATCCCTCGGCAATGTTCTCCCCCACATAATCACCCGTGTACCCCAACGCCTGGGCCCTTTGGATAGGAGAACTTCCATCCGGGGCGATATGGCCGAAATAGTGATTGTCATACATATCCTGCAAATGACTTTCGGCTGCCTCTTCCAGCGTATCATTCCACCGCAGGTCGGGCGCAGGCGGCATATATATCGTTCCGCACTGGCAGCCTGTCCTTCTTAACTGATTGACGGCGTTGAGCATCACGATATGCAGGTCCTGGGTGACGATCCCTCCGGTCTTTGAACAGCCGTATGGCAAGTTAATGCTTGTCAGCAAGACGATGACAATCACTTTTTTCATGGTTATCCGGGATTAGCTACTTGTTAGATTCCACCAGGCATCAGTTGGATGTCACCGAATAGCTGTTCGTATCGAAATTCAAACCGCCGTTGGAAGAAGTGATCTCATAGCCAAATTCGACATTGCCCAAAGTTACGTTGCCCATCCATCCCTCGTTCTCGATCCACTTGAGGATAGCTCTTACATCGACCGTTCCCGAGGTAGTGTTGCTGGTCCTTGTGAAAGTGTATACAAGGTTCGACCCGTTGGTGCCCTGGTAGACATTCCAGGTATGACCGCCGACGGTGACACCCCATACTACAGGAACCGCCTGGCCGCTGGCATTGTAGTTATATGAAATGGGGCCTACACTACCGGTATAGCTCATCCAAAGCATAATCTCATGGGCATTATTGCTGTCCCAGATGTCGTAGGTAGCTTCGTACGACCCGTTGCCCGGGATGGTGACATTGAAACTGCTGGTACAGGTGTTGATGGAATTGATGGCCGTCCCGATGTATTTGGCGCAGTTGGGGTAGGATTTCACTCCGCCGGTATTGGGCTGGTCGGACCATACCCCCCAATTACTGTAGGAATTCACCCAAAGGGTTTGCGAACCGGCCCCGCTGCCCCAGATATCATTATTAAATGTGTAGCCATCGGTGGTATAAGAGCCATACTGCGCAGTGGTGGACCAGTTAGCTTCTACTTCCTGTGTGCCTGTAGATGGCACGGTGGCAGATTTCCGGCAGGCCATCATTGATGCGGCCATGGAGACGAATAGGATAATTTTTTTCATGACAAGCTGATTTTGAATTGTTTAAATTAATAGAAGAAAGCAATCACGAGAGACATACAAAATTAATACCTGTAAGCGGACAGGATGGGGGTTGAATCGGTATTATTGGGTAGTCAGATGTTCAATAGATGGCTTTTCTTTTACTATTACTGCAATGGATTACTACAAGGCTTGCCAGGAAGAGGAATTACTTTGACGGCGGGAACTTGAATTCCTATCCCGATGAAAATACCCCTTACTGTAATCTTGTTATTGCAATTCATGGCTCATTCAGCCATAGCGCAACCATCGCGGATTGCGCCTGACCTGCGGCGCCTGTCAGCAATGGAGAAATCAAAAGGATTCGGGACGGATACCGCCTATATCGACCTGCTGGTAGATTGTGCATATGCCTATTATACCGTTAATTTGGACAGCTTTCTTTTCTATTCAAATAAGGCCTATTACTGCGCCGAAAAGAGCCACTATGTGAAATGGGAAGCAAAAGGCCTGCGTGGCATTGGCCTCTACTACTGGGCCAAACGTGACTATGTCACAATGCTGCCTTACCTGGAAGAGGCCCTATCCCTGGCGCAAACAGCCGGCGCCACTAAAACGACAGCCGACATCTTCACTGATCTTGCCCAATTTCATCGTGAGATAGGGGAAGACAAGGAAGCCCTTGAGGAACTTAACAAGGCGTGTGATCTGGCCAGACAGAGCGGTAATGCCAAGATGATAGCTGAGTATCTTGAGTTGATTGCAGACAATTATGACGTACACGGGGATTTTGACCAGGCGCTGAACTATTACCGGCAATCCCTGCAGATGATACAATCAGCCCACGTTGAAGATTCATTGGATTTTATTAACGAAGATAAGATCAGTATCGGCGGCCTGCTGCTCGAGAAAAGGCAGTACCAATCGGCCCTGGAATATCTCCTGCCAGCCTTACAGTATTACCGGAAAACCAGGGATAAATTCGGTATTGTTCAGACGTCCGCCGATATTGGACGGTCATATTCATGGCTGGGGAAATATCAGATCGCCATGCCATACGCCCTGGAGAGTTTTTCGCTTGCAAAACAAATGAATTATCTATCTGAACAAGGCTATGCCAGTCGTATTCTTAGCAGATTGTACGAAAAGGAAGGCAATTTCCGCAACAGCCTGAAATATTTACAACTGTTTGATTCCATAGCCGATAGCCTCAGGCGTGCGACTGACAAGAAAAAGACCTTCCAACTGGATGCAAAATATGCCTATGAGAAAAAAGAAGCAGCGCTCAGGATAGAGCACGCAAAGGAGATCTCCCTGCAGGCCAGCCGGCTAAAAACCATGCGGATGGAAATATCCTTGTATGTGCTGGCCACCGTTTTATTAACCATTCTGGTGGTTGTCCTTTACCGCGGCCGGATTATCAAGGAAAAAAACAACCGTCAGCTAAAAGCCAAAAACCAGGAGATTGCCGAACAAAATACGCAGATAGAGCGACAGGCCGCCGACCTGCGCCACATCAACCAGCAAAAGGATCAATTTTTCTCCATCATTGCCCACGACCTGAAAGGTCCGCTGAACTCCCTGAAAGCCCTGCTGGATTTACTCAAAAAGAAGTCATTATCCGAAGTAGAGATAGCAAAGACGATCAACAGCCTGAAAAACAACGTAGACAATAGTGCGGACCTCGTGAACAACCTCCTTTACTGGGCCCGCAGCCAAATGAACGGTATACAGGTGACCCCTGTCGTATTACCGACAGAGCCGCTGGCCGCCGCCGCCCTGAACCTGTTCGACATCCAGGCCGCGGAAAAAAAGATTATAATGGAAAACAAGCTGGAAAAGGATTTCACGGTTTATGCCGACAAGGATATGGTTCAACTGGTGTTTCGCAATACTGTCAGTAACGCCATTAAATTCTGCAGGCCGGAAGATAAGATCACGATCGAAGCCGGCGCCGTGGTCGGTGGTTTTGTGGAGATCCGTATAACCGATACTGGCACGGGAATTAAGGAAGAGATATTGAAAAAACTAAACAGCCGGCAAAGCGTCACTACCTCCGGCACTTCAGCGGAACTGGGCACCGGGCTTGGACTGATGCTATGCCACGAGTTCATTGAACGAAACGGCGGGCAATTCCGGGTGTTGAGCGAATGGGGTAAGGGCACTCAAATTTGCTTTACGTTACCCAGCTATCATCTTACAAATCAAACCCTACAGACATGTTAAGGAACAAAAAACTCATTTTTATGGCAGATGACGACCAGGCATTTCTGAAAGCCGTGGAAATAGACTTCGAAGATGATGATGTATTTTCTATGCAAACCTTCCCCAATGGTGAACAACTGATTGAAAGCATCTCAGCCGATCCCGATATTGTCATACTCGATTATCATCTCAACGGCGTCGATAAAAGCGCCATGAACGGGCGCAAGACAATGGCCGCTATAAAGGCGGAAAATCCTCTCATACCAGTAATTATATTATCCTCACAGGAAAATGTGGGTATTGCCATCAGTTGTGTACAGAATGGCGCTTTTGACTATATCGTGAAAGGTGAAATGGCCTTTTTCAGGCTGAGAAAGACGCTTTCCAGCCTTTTATTGATTGAAAGATCGATTCATTCTGAAAACAACAGGCACGACCAATGACGATATAGCTTGAACGCGTTTTGTAGTAATCGCTTTAGTCTTTTGTAGCAGCACTTCTAACATTGTCATAATGGGAAAAATCATTCTGATTCGTTAAATAAAAAAGAATAGCAAGACGTTAGCAAACGAATCAAGTATTTATTACCGTTAGAAAATTCGATATGAATGCAGTAAGGAAAGGGTTGTTTCGGTTTCATTTTGAAGTCAGAAATTTCGGATATAGCCCTGCTTTGAGTGGTCATGAAAAGCGCAAGCTGGGCATATTCAACCTGATGAATTTCTTTGGTCTCATCGTGGGTATACTGATCCCTGTGATGGGTTGGAGGAAAGGTTATTTTATGCCCGTTTTCGGCTGGGGAATTTGCTTCATTCCAACCTTTATCAGCATCATTGCCCTGCTTTTTAATTATTTCCATAAATACGAACTGGCCCGGATGAGTTTTTTTACCTTGTACCCTTTGCTGCTCACCTCGCTGTATGCCCTGAAAATAGATATTGGCGCGGATTTTTTCTTCATAGCCTTCGGGGTAGTTTCTGTATTTTTTCTCCAGAGTATTTACAATATCATCTTTTCTTTTTCTTTATCGATGACCTGTTACTTCCTGGCCCATGCGATCTGGAATAACTATGTATTCAGACTGGAGACGATCAATTACTCTTTATACCAGGTGAATCATTTGCTGGCGATCTTTTTTATATTTTACGGGCTGTTCCTTATCAGGAATGAAAACACCAGATACCAGTTAAAGATATTGAATACGATCCGGCAGTTGCACCGGAGCAACAGGAGAATCAGGCTGCAACAAAGAGACCTTGCGCAAAAGGCCGTTTTGCTGGAACAGCAGACCATTCAACTGACCGAACTGAATTACCTGAAGAATAAGCTGTTTTCCGTTATCGCCCATGATCTTAAAGGGCCTGTGTATGCCTTGCATGCCCTTTTTAAAAATGTGCAACGCTATGACCTTTCGGGGGACGAGATAAAGACAATGATCCCCGAGGTGGTGAATGACCTTGGGGCCACCACTAATCAAATGGAGAATTTATTGGAATGGGTAAAAGGCCAGATGAACGAAGAGCATATTGAACTGGAAATGTTGGAAATATCGAATATCGTTCGTGGAGTACTACAACTACTGCATTTACAGGTGGAGGCGAAACATATCCAAATTAAAATGAAGATGGACGAACCTGCTTATGTCAGCGGAGACAAGGAAATGGTCAACCTGGTATTGCGTAACCTGATCTCCAACGCGATAAAATTTACGCCTGAAGAAGGAACGATTACGCTGGATGCCAGGGAAGATGAATCCTATATCGAGGTTTTTGTCAATGATTCAGGCACCGGCATGAGCGCGGACGTACTGCAACGATTGATTGAAGGTTCTCATTACACCACTGTGGGTACAGCCAATGAACCAGGAACAGGGCTGGGTATTATGCTGTGCAAGGAATTCCTCTCCAGAAATGGCGGCCGCCTGAATATACAGAGTGAGCCGGGAAAGGGTAGTACCTTCTCTTTTACTCTGCCAAAAGGAATGCATGACACTTTTCCGGGAATTGAAATTCAAGAAAATGAAGAGTAAAATACAAAAGAGATCCCTTTGGATCGTCCTTGGATTTTTTGCCTGGCTGACAGAGGCTTCCGCGCAAAGCTATTATCCGGGCGGATTGGGGAATAGCAACCTGGTAGTCTGGCTGAATGCAAAAAAAACAGGTTCTATCACGCAAAACGGGTCCAACCAGGTCAGCCAATGGGCGGATCTGAGTGGAAACGGCTATAATTTTATCCAGGGTACTACCTCTGAGGAACCTGTCTATGGTGCGGCGGCCAGTCCTTCCGGCATGTCAGCCCTGACCTTCACGTCCACCAGCACACAATACCTGAGCACCCCCAGTCTGCCGGCTTCCATTGTCTTTACGGCCGGTGTCAGCGCCTTTGCGGTCGCCAGTTATAATGCTGACCAAACGGCGCAGGGCTGGCAGCGGATCTTCGACTTCGGCAACGGGGCGGCCTCCAATAATTTCATGATGGGGCGTGATGGCAATAGTCAGAACACTTATTATGAAGGCTGGAAGGGTGGGGCAGGCGACCAGACCTGGACCACAACTAACCCCATTGTCAACGGATCGGAGAATATTTATGAAGCTATACAGCAGGGGGCCGCTGCGGGAACGCTTACCAGCGTAGCGCATTATCTGGCCGGCACGGCTCAGGCGGCGACCGGAGCAGTCGGTTCAAGCCAAACGTGGGTGCCTGCGGCCATCGCAAGGACTTCCAATTATATTGGCCGGAGCAACTGGAATGCCGATAACTATTTTTCCGGTACGATGTCCGAGATCCTCGTGTATAATACCGCTTTTAACACCACGCAGCGCGTGATCCTGGAAAATTATGTGTCGGCGGAATGGAACCAGACGGTCAACGTCAGTAAGTATTCCCCACCGACTGCCACTACCTATGGGACCAGCCTCGTTGGGATCGGATACACCAGCACTACGGATAATTTCCTGGCGGATGTGGCCGGATCCACAGACGGACTGGGATTCAGCAGCGGCAGTGGTGCAACGGGATTTTTAAACACAACCGGTTACCTGATGGCGGCGCATAATGGCCAGACCAATACCATCATCAATAATGCGACGGTCTCCGGTATCAGCAATAGCAGCGGGACCATCGGGCTCTGGAATCGTTCCTGGGATGTCCAGAAGGCCGGCGGAAACAGCACCGGGTTGGTTACGCTGAACTTTAATTTTAACGATTATAATGGCACGGCGCCTAACAGCACTTATACCTATGCCCTCCTTTATAATGCGACCAACGGCAGTTTTGCCAGTGGTTCCAATCAATTGATTACCACGGCCAGCACCACCGTTTCCGGGAGTACGGTGTCTTTTGTCGTCAATGCGGCTAACCTGTCAGATGGCTATTATACCCTGATCTGGAGCACTACCGGCGTATTACCGGTCATCCTGACGGATTTTACCGCCACTAAACAGGGTGGCAGCAGCCTGCTGCAGTGGAGCACTTCAATGCAGACAAGTATCAGCCGGTTTGTCATTCAGCGCGCCGCAGATGACTCGAATTTTGCGACGATCGGCATGGTGGCCGACAACGGAACCGGCCCGACATCCGGCTATTATTCTTTCACGGACAACCAGCCGGCAACAGGCGTGAATAACTATCGCCTCGAAGTGGTGGATCAGGATGGGAATTCCACCTGGTCGGCTGTCCGGTCAGTGGATTTCGGGACAGGAGGGGCTGCTACCGTAACTATTTATCCCAACCCGGTGATGGATGAACTGCATATAGTGATCAGTCATTCTACCGGTGTGGCTAATATCCTTGTCGTCAATGTGCAGGGGCAGGTGGTGCGGGTAGTAAGATCAGTATCATCTAATACGATCGATATTCCGGTCAATGGGCTGGCAAGCGGAATCTATTTCGTCAAGGTCAATACGGATACTATAAAATATGTACAAAAGGTCATAAAATATTGATGAAACCGGTAAATAGAATTCATTTTTTTTGAGAATAGGGTGGTTGTAGGAAAAATTACTACATTTAATATAGTAATTAACGCCTATATGAGGTTGGTTAGGGTTCTTCTTATTCTCACTCTATTGCTGGCGAGGGTGGCAGTGTTTGCCCAGACCTATGGGGATCCTTCGCTGGTTACTTCCGAACAATACCTGGTCAGGCAATATAACAGCGAGAATGGCCTGCCTCAGAACAGCGTAAAAGACCTGCTGCTGGATAAGAATAATTTCCTCTGGATCTCCACGGAGAATGGCCTGGTAAGATTCGATGGGCAGCGCTTTCGGATCTATAATACTTCTAATGTTCCGGGCTTAAGATCCAACCGGTTCGATGTGCTGTCCGCAATAGCCGGGCAGCAAATCCATCTGACGACGGCCTTTGACAATGCCGAGATCTTTACAATAACCCCAGAATATAAAATAGTCCTGGATACACCGGCAACACTTCTGCCGCATAAATTCATCAGTCATTATTCCAATGGTATTTTCGATTGCACCCCTTTATTCCATCCTTATTCCGGGGCGAGTGGCGGGGCCGTGGATACGGCATTGCTGCAAGAACTCTGTCGTTCTGCCTTTTTCTGGACGATGAATGAGCACGAAATAGTCATACGGTACAGCAACGATCTTTATTATCTTAACAATCAGACGGGAGAGGTCGTTAAATTGCCGGTAGGATTGAGAAGGAGCAATACAGAGGCTTGTTTTATCAACAATATATTTTTTTTCCGGGACGACCAGGGGAAAGCGCGATTTTTCAAGCAAGGCAGGGAAACCGAGATAAAAGTGGACAGTTCGGTATCGGATAGGTGGAGGGTGTTCGAATCATCTGCGCCTCCCGATTTTTTTATGGGCGCCAAAGGCGACCAGGCGATCATGAGGGATCATAGCGATATTTATGAACTGACGATTGAAAATAATGTGTTGAAGGCGAACCTTCTTTTCAGCGGTCTACGGTTTTTAGACAATATCCCTGTTTATTCCTTTCAATATGATAAGAAATGGCGGCGGCTTTTTGTAGGAACCCAGAATTCCGGTTTGTATGTGATTTCCCCGAGGACATTCCGGGTATTGACCTTTGCAACCAAGGATTACAGTGACAATATATTTATGGCTTTTCAGTCTCTTCCGGGCGGAAGGCTGATAACCAGCAATGGTATCCTGGATCAAAACGACACGGGCAGGAGCATTTTGTTTACCAACGAGGATAAGCCCAACAGAAATTGCCTGTACCAGGCCCTGGATCATTCGATATGGCTGAGTAAAAGGAACCATTTGTTTATCTATGACAGCAATTTTTCAGTGGTAAAATACCGGGATAGCATGGACCTGGGATCCGAGATCAAATGTATCGCCGAAGACCATACGGGCGTCGTATGGGTAGCCAGCGCTTCTTCCCTCTTAAAAATGGAGGAAGGTAAACTGCACCCGGAACTGGTCCGCTATCCTGCATTTATCCGGCATAGCATCGAATCTTGTATGGAAGTATCTCCCGGGGAACTATGGATAGCGACCCGGAATGGAATGTACGCCTACGATATAGCGACCAACAGGGTAAGGGACAATCCTATTTTACCCCATGTCTATGTTCGGCATATTTTTAAAGCGAAGGACAATAGTATCTGGATCGGGACCTACGGAGATGGCTTTTTTAAGTATGTAGACGGCCATTTCATTCCTTTGCCTTTAGATCCGCAAAAATACCTGGCTACCTCCCACGCTTTTCTGGAAGACGATCAGGGCTTTTTCTGGATCAGCACGAATCATGGACTGTTCAAGATAAGAAAGGAGGATCTGGACAAAGCGGCCGATGGCAATATCCAGCACTATTACTATTATTATTATGATAAATTATCCGGGTTCAATACCAATGAATTCAACGGTGGTTGCAATCCAGCGGCGCTGAAGGATAAGGGTAATTTCTATTTCCCCAGCCTTAATGGGATCGTGTACTTTCGTCCCAACAATATCCGGTCCGACCTTCCCGATAATCCCATTTTCATAGACCGGGTTGCAGTGGATTCCGTCAACTCCGGCGACAACGGTCCGATCAGGATCAACCCCGACTTCAACCACCTTATGGTGGATATCAGTACGCCGTTTTACGGGTTAGAAGATAATCTGCGGCTGGAATATAAGCTGGACCCCATGGATGATAACTGGAGCGTTGTTGACAGGAATGGGAAGCTTGTCATCAACAGATTACTCGCCGGAAAATATACCTTGCGGATCAGGAAAATGAACGGATGGGGTCCTGACGATATCTCCTATGCCAGCGTTTCCTTTGAGGTTCTTCCTCATTGGTACAATACGAAAGCATTTATGGCATTGGTGATGGTACTGTTAGCCGGCCTTATTTTCGTTTTGCAGAGGCTCAGAACTCAGTTTTTGCGCGGGCAAAACTTTCGCTTGCAGATGAAAGTGGAGGACCGGACCCTTGAGCTTGAGCAAAGCACTTTGCTGAAGGAGAAACTGATTTCCGTGATCATGCATGACCTGAGATCGCCACTGTTTTCCCAGTCTTTGCTGATCAACCACCTCGATGAGAAGTTTGACGCGTTGGACAAGACGGAAGTGCGCGAGATATTAGGATATTTGAAGGAGTCCAGTAATAAAATGTGCCAGTTCAGCACGGATTTTTTAATATGGTACAATAGTCAGAAATATGGATTTCAGATCGGTAACGACCCGATAGAGCTGGATAAATTTATCAGGGAGACCGGGGACTTCTATGCAGACATAGCCCGGCGGAAGGGGATATTTATTGATTATGGCATTACTCCCGGACTGATCATCTTTTCCGACAAGAATATCCTGTCAATTATCCTAAGGAACCTGGTGGATAATGCAGTGAAATACACCCCACAGGGAAACATTCGCATTACTGCAGAGCGGACGGATGAACAAGTTCGCATCCGGATCGATGATACGGGCCCCGGTATGGCCGCCGAGAAAATCGGTGAATTATTGTCTTATATGGAAGAAAGCGCCGACAAAGTGACTGCCACATTTGGATATCGGTTCATTACTGAGCTGGTGCGGAATCTGGGTGGGACGTTGAGTATTGAGAGCGAGCCGGGAAAAGGGACGATGGTCATGGTCACGCTAAAAGCGTAAAACCGTTTTTTCCCCTACATAATATTATATTGCTTGGCCACGCTGAGCAGCTGCAGGGTATTGGATAGTCTCAACTTATGCAGTATCCTTGATTTATGGGTTCCGATCGTAGATCTGTTAAGGTGGAGGGTATCGGCGATTTCACTGACTGAGTATCCTTTGAGCATTTGCAGCACTACCTCAAATTCTCTGTCAGAAAGCGCTTCGAATGGATTGGCTTCAGCAGGATTGATCAGGTCGTTGGAAATGAGCTCGGACAGCATATCGCTTACATATACCTGCCCTTCAAGTATCTTCTGAATGGCTTGCTTGATCTCCGGTTCTCCGGATTGTTTGATGATATACCCATGTACTCCCAATTTTAAGAATCTTTTTGCAAAGATGAGCTCTTGGTTGATGGTAAACAGCAGGATCTTGAGGGGAGAAAACTCTTTTAACAGATAGCCGGTCAGACTAAAGGATTCCGTACGCGGCATATTAATATCCAGTATGAGCAGATCGAATGCCCCTGACTTGAGCTTTCTGATCACTGATTCTCCATCTGCGGCTTCTTCCGTTTTGATTTCACTGTCCATTTGCCTGATCATGATTTTTAGGCCGATCCGGACGATCGAGTGGTCATCGGCGATCAGAATATTCAGCGGTCTTTTTTCAGTTTGCGGCAGGGGTGGATTCGACATCAGATTCATAAACGATTTTATCTACAGTCAAAATTAAATAAAATAATAATCTAAGCTAAGTACTTTTTTGAAGTTATTAAACAATTATGACAATATTGGCCGCTTGAACTACAGCTTTGTAGATTGATAAAACCCTTTACAGTATTGCACTACATTGGTTGTAGAAAAATGTCCAAACGCATTTACGCCAATCTTTTCAGCTGTAATTTTCGGTAGCAGCGTCGACGGTCTGCCGGCCGCATGTTAGAAAATTTTCTACAGTTAATGACTCGTTCGATTTTTATATTTGTATAATAACTTGAAACCCCGTTTTTAAAATTTACACCTATTGACTGTGACTTCAATATCCTTTGTATTCCGACTATCTGTATCTTATGGATTTCCTCCTGAAACGTTCTTTTTGAATCCTGAATGGCTATAGCCCCAGCAATGGCTTATTTTTGTCCGATGGTGTTTCCCAAGCCGTATCATTCCTGATGCGGCTTTTTTTTACCGATAGCTGCCAGGGGTTAGGCATAATTATTGATGAATCGACCATCACGTCTAAACAAAATGTAAACCGTACTCAATTATGAAAAGATCGATGATTTCAATGATGACTGCTTTCTGCATACTATCGGCCTTCGCCTGTTCAAAAAATACGTATTCGCCACCCGGCTTGACTGTATCTGTCGCACCAGGAGGAAATATACAGGCCGCGATAGATAGTGTTGCCGCGGGAGGGGGCGGTACAGTTAATTTGGCTGCCGGAACATGGACGATCACGTCATCGATCCGCCTTAAAGCCAATGTCATTTTAAACGGCGCCGGCGATCCGAACACGACGATCACATCCAATACGTCGATGACACTCATCACTACCGATCAGGAAGGTCTTGCAAATCTTACTATTCAGAACCTTAAGATTATTGGTATTCCCAACGATTCTGCCTCCATAGGAATTTGGATTGCTTCATTAAACGCATATTTCAAAAATGTCAAAATCTCCAATGTGCAAGTGACTAACTGCGGTGGTATAGGCGTACATATTAAACGTGCGGATTCAGCCAGTGTCCTGAACTGCAACTTAAACAACAATGGTTGTACCGTATATTATCATAATATTTACGTACGCGAGTCTACACATATAACCATTAGCGGCAACTTACTCACCGGTTCGCCGAATGGTACAGGGATACATGTGGCCGGAGTTTGCAGCCATCTTACAATAACCGGGAACACGGTAACAAACAATGGGATCGCAGGCATGAATATTCAAGACTCGCCCGATATTATTTTTATCCAAAACAATACTGTCAGCGGCAATGGTGTCAACCATATTAGCGGCCATGGTGATGGTATTTCATTTACGGGAACAAATGCCACTATTGAAAGTAATACAACCAACAACAACTACGAGGGGGGCATCCACACCTGGAATGGCTCTGGCAGTGTGACTTATAACCATGCCACTGGAAATGGCATAAACTATAATATCCATGGTTCTTTTACACAAAGCAATAATTTATAAAATAAAAAAGGGTAAGTGGAAACAAACCCTTTATATACGTTCAACTTTTGCTTATGAGAGACATGCGTAACCTAAAAACTTTTTAACGACGGCTCATACTACTAATGTAGGTGTCTAATGTAAAAGTACTTGTAGTAATTGAATGAAAATTAAAACGATCATTTTAACGCACGCATTACAGGGGCCCAGAAAGGCTTGAGCCTGATCTGTCCATCACTTGTTTGGATGTCCTGCCGGAAGTACCGGTTTACGGAAAGGCATATGCGGCTGTCTCCTCCGATATAGGCGATACGCCTGCCTGTCGCCTGAAGGAGAAAGGTGGATAATTTTTCGATGATTGCATCCGTTGGGTTGACAGGCAGTTGATGAAAGGTAAACGGCTCATGTCCATCTATGTCAGGGAAAAGATCGCCCTCTCTCCCGAAATAAATAAGGCTGTCCACATTCTTACCTGATGGAAGGTGACGGTTTATTGCATAAAAATGCGGGAGTGTGCAAAGATCCCCGATCAGGAGATAATGATCACCGGTATGGTCGAGGGTGAAGTTGCCTTTATGCCAGGTAAAATAAACTATATCACCGGTCTTGCATAGTTTGGCCCAGTTCGATCCGAGTCCGCGGGAATGCGTATTAACAGCTATGTCGATCGTTTGGTCGGTACGATTGAAATTCCAAACTGAATAGCTCCTGGCTTTTTCACGTTTTCCCAGGTCCGCATCCATTCCGCAGAATACCCGCAGAACACATCCGGGTCGGTAGGAGACGTTTTTCAGGCTCCTGCTTTGAAGCCGGATATGGTATACACTGTCGGAGATTTGCTGTTTGTAAATGATAGCTGATTTTCGGAGTAACTTCTTCGAGACGGTTTCGATTAGGCTCATAGGGATACAATTCACACTGCTAATGTAAATTTAGAATTGCAATAGGATTGTAGTAATTGAACGAAAATTAAAAGCTATTGTATCTTATTACGGGTCCAGGCTAGACATTGAGCTGCGGCAGACAAGACGGAGAAGGGAACGATGTTCACAGTAACAGTCAGAGCTTAGAAAGATCCACCTCGTATAATTTAACCAATTCCCCCAATTCAAAAAGGTTCTTTATTTTGAGCTTTTCAAAGAACCGGAGCCTGTGGGTCCCAATCGTTGAGGAGTGAAGGTTGAGTGTTTTTTTGATTTCTGCATGAGAATAACCCAGCAAAAGATATTTGGCAATCTGTATCTCCCTGTTGGACAGTTTTTCAAACGGATTATCCGCTCTTTTTGACATCATATCCTCATAAAAATGTTTCTTCAGGTTCGGGCTTACATACAGATGCCCGGTCAGTACATTGCTTATCGCTTTTTTTATTTCTTCAGCATTGGATTCTTTATCCAGGTAACCCAGTACCCCTAATTTCAGGAATCTTTTTGCATATAGCTCTTCGGACTTCATGCTGAAGATGAGGATTCTGCTTTTATCTTTATAAGCCAGGATATTGCTTATCATGGCAATGCAATCAGTCTCCGGCATGTTCACGTCAAGAATGATAATATCATAATTATTTTTCTTCACGAGGTCAATCACCTGGTTGCCGTTTACAGCCTCATCGCCCTGAGCGAAGGGTTGAATATCTTTCATCAATGTTTTGAGACCGGCCCTGACAATGGCATGGTCATCAGCAACCAGGAATTTATCAGATCTCATAGACTTTATTTTGGTTAATTTCTATATGTAAATTTATCGTTATTCATCCATCCGGGCTGTAGTAATCTGTCTACAATATTGATTTTTTCTCATCTGGGCTTATGATATTGACAATCAATAATTTATATGCGGGGCATGAGGTGGGCGGGATCAAACCTTGGAAAAATCCATCTGATAAAGTTTGACCAATTCCCCCAGTTCAAACAGGTTTTTTATTTTAAGTTTTTGAAAGAAACGGAGCCTGTGAGTCCCGATGGTAGAGGAATGCAGGTTGAGCGTTTTTTTAATTTCCGCATGGGAATAGCCAAGTAAGAGATATTTGGCAATCTGAATCTCTCTATTGGACAGCTTTTCAAACGGATTCTCCGTTCTTTTGGCCATCATATCCTCATAAAGATGTTTCTTCAGGTCCGGGCTTATGTACAAATTGCCGTTCAGTACGTTTTGTATCGCCTTTTTTATTTCTTCGGCGCTGGATTCTTTATCCAGGTAACCCAGCACCCCTAATTTCAGGAACCTTTTCGCATATAACTGTTCAGAGTTCATGCTGAAGACCAGGATCCTGCTCTTTTCTTTATAAGCCAGGATATTGCTTATCATGGCAATGCAGTCGGTGTCAGGCATATTCACGTCAAGAATGATAATGTCATAATTGTTTTTCTTGACGAGGTCAATTACCTGATCGCCATTAACAGCGTCATCGCCATGGGAGAAGGGATGAAGATCTTTCATTACCGTTTTAAGACCGGCCCTGACAATGGCGTGGTCGTCAGCTACCAGGAATGTGTCGACTCTCATATACTTTATTTTGGTTAATTGATATAGTGAAATTATCATTATCCATCCATTCGGATTGTAGTAATCTGTCTACAATTACAATTTTTTAATATTTCTGCCGGGAACTTCCGCAGCTTCCTTTGTTTTGATTTCACTCTCTGTTTGATGATGACAAACGGCATTTTTAACGTAGTCAAACATGCGAAGATGATCGTCAGCGAACCATAACAAAATTCATTCGATCAATGAGATCCTTTACAGCATTGAACTACAGTGATTGTAGGAAAAGATTTAAACTTGTTCTTCAAGGCCTTTTTTCAATTATCAATTGCAATAAATGTGTATTGCGTTGTGTTATGGGTGATTGATGAAGGTCAACCCCAAACTCGCCATAGCGATTACGCTTTTATTTTTGCCATTTGCTTTTACGGCAAAAGGGCAATATTATCCCGGTGGGCTGGGCAATGGCAATCTCTTCCTCTGGCTGGACGCCAACAATAGCAGCTCGATTACCCAGAATGCTGGCAACCAGGTAAGCCAGTGGGCCGATCTTAGCGGCAATGGTTTTAATTTCTCGCAGGCTACCCTGGCCAAAATGCCGGTTTACGGCGCGGCCGCCAGCCCCACAGCAAGACCCGGCCTATCCTTTAGTGAAGCCAGTTCCCAATACCTGAGTACCGCCAACCTCCCGGCTACCTTTTCCTTTACTACCGGCGTCAGCGTCTTTACGCAGGTTAGTTATAATGCTCAGCTTGGTACCAATGGGTGGCAACGCATCTTTGACTTCGCAAACGGGGCGTCCAGCAACAATATTATTACGGGCCGCCATTCCTCCGCGGCCAATACGTATTACGAAGGTTGGAATGGCGGTACTGGGGACCAGACCTATACCACGACCAACGATCTCAGCAACGGCACGGAAGCGCTGTACGAATCCATCCAACAGCCAGGCGCGGCAGGAACGCTGACGGCCGTGGCGTTTTACCTGTCCGGGACCAACCAGGCGGCGAACGGTCAGGCAGGCTCCAGCAAAACCTATATCCCCCAAGCCATCGCGAGGACCTCCAACTACATTGGCCGCAGCAACTGGGCGACAGACGAATATTTTGGCGGCACGATGTCCGAGATCCTGTTATACAATACCGCCTGCAATACGACGCAGCGCGTGATCCTGGAAAACTATCTGTCGGCCAAGTGGAACCAGACGGTCAGCGTGACCAAATATACTCCCCCCGGCGCGACCACCTATACGACTAATCTTATAGGGATTGGGTATACCAGCGCCGCCGACAATTTTCTCACCGATATCGCTACATCTACCGACGGCCTTGGCTTTAGCAGCGGGGCCACGGCCACGGATTTTCTCGGCTCGCCCGGCTACCTGATGGCAGCTCATAACGGACAGGCCAATACTATCCTTTCCAATATCGCGGTCACCGGCATAGGGGCTTCCGTCGATTACTGGAATCGATCCTGGTATTTGAATACAACTGGCGGCAATAGCGGCGGGACCGTTACGTTGAACTTTAATTTTGCCAATTACAATGGGTCCGCTCTCCCGGGCGCATCGAATTACTTTTTAGTCTGGAATGCTACCGATGGCAGCTTTGCTACGGGTACTAATCAGTTGGTTGCGGTGAATACTTCTTCAGCTGGAAGTACGGTGTCCTTTGCCGTGAAGGCTTCTTCCCTCGTCAATGGCTATTATACTATTATGTGGCCGTCTTCCGCGGGGCAGGTCAACCCTTCAACGGTTACGCTGTGTGCCGGCAACAATACCAGCTTTAGCGTTTCGTCGATCAGCGGATGCAGTTACCAATGGCAGGTGAATACCGGCAGCGGTTTCGGGAATGTACCGGCCACGGATCCCGGAGGGGCCGTTTATAGCGGGTCGGGATCGACTACCTTGACTATTACCGGTCTCACTTCGTCCATGAATGGGTATACCTACCAGGTACTTCTATCCTCTCCGAATGGACCTGCGATCACAGAAGGCCCTGCAACGCTGACGGTGAATCCTATCCCGGTCGCCGCGGCGTTAGCCGCCACGGCCGACCCTGTCTGCGCCGGCAGCAGCACGACGCTGAGCATTACCGGCCCGGTAGCGGGAGTAACGTATAATATCTACAGCGATCCGGCACTAACGGTGCCTGTGGGCGCATTGACATCAGCGGCCAATGCTTTAGTGGTGAGTCCGGCCGCAACGACGACTTATTATGAGCAGGCGGTGGAGACGGCGACGGGCTGCGTGCAGACGTCGGCCAGCCAAAATATCACGGTGACCGTGAATCCTGCTCCGGCCGCCGAGACATTAGCTGCCACGGCCAGCCCGATCTGTTCGGGCAGCAGCACGACGCTGAGCATTACCGGGCCGGTAGCGGGCGTAACCTACAATATCTACAGCGATCCGGCCCTGACGGTGCCGGTGGGTTCATTGACTTCCGCGGCCAATACCTTAGTGGTGAGTCCGGCCGCGACTACCACTTATTATGAACAGGCGGTAGAAACGGCAACCGGCTGCGAGCAAACGACGGCGAGCCAGACTATCACAGTGACGGTAAATCCTGTTCCGGCCGGCCAGGCCCCGGCCGCCAGCGCCAACCCGATCTGTGCGGGCGGCAGCACGACGCTAAGCATTACCGGACCGGTGGCGGGAGTGACCTACCATATCTACAGCGATCCGGCACTAACGGTGTCGGTGGGTACATTGACATCAGCGGCCAATGCTTTGGTGGTGAGCCCGGCTGCAATGACGACTTATTATGAACAGGCAGTAGGGACGGCGACGGGCTGCGTGCAGACGTCGGCCAGCCAGAATATCACGGTGACGGTGAACCCTGTTCCGGCCGGCCAGGCCCTGGCCGCCAGCGCCAGCCCAATCTGTGCGAGCAGCAGTACGACGCTGAGCATTACCGGCCCGGTAGCGGGAGTGGACTACCATATCTACAGTGACCCGGCATTAACGGTACTGGTGGGCACATTGACGTCGGCGGTCAATGCCTTAGTGGTAAGTCCGGTGGCGACGACGACCTATTATGAACAGGCAGTGGAGACGGCGACAGGCTGCGTGCAGACGTCGGCCAGCCAGACTATCACAGTGACGGTGAACCCTGCTCCGGCCGGCGCGACATTAGCGGTCACGGCCGACCCCGTTTGCGCAGGCAGCAGCACGACGCTGAGCATTACCGGGCCGGTAGCCGGAGTGACCTACAATATCTACAGCGACCCGGCATTAACGGTACTGGCGGGCACATTGACTTCCGCGGCCAATACCCTCGTGCTAAGCCCGGCCGCGACGACAACTTATTATGAGCAGGCAGTGGAGACGGCGACAGGCTGCGTACAAACGGCAGCCAGTCAGAATATCACGGTGACAGTAAATCCGGTACCTGCCGGACAGGCTCTGGCTGCCAGCGCCGACCCGATCTGTTCGGGCAGCAGCACGACGCTGAGCATTACCGGGCCGGTAGCGGGCGTAACCTACAATATCTACAGCGATCCTGCACTAACGGTACTGGTAGGCACATTGACATCGGCGGCCAATGCCTTAGTGGTAAGTCCGGTGGCGACGACGACTTATTATGAGCAGGCAGTAGAGACGGCGACCGGCTGCGTACAGACAACGGCCAGCCAGACTATCACGGTGACGGTGAACCCTGCTCCGGCCGCCGCGGCATTAGCCGTCACGGCCGACCCCGTCTGTGCCGGCAGTAGCACGACGCTGAGCATTACCGGACCGGTGGTGGGAGTGACCTACAATATCTACAGCGACCCGGCACTAACGGTGCTGGTAGGCACATTGACTTCTGCGGCCAATGCCTTAGTGCTGAGCCCGGCTGCGACGACGACTTATTATGAGCAGGCGGTAGAGACGGCGACAGGCTGCATACAAACGGCAGCCAGTCAGAATATCACGGTGACGGTGAATCCTGTTCCGGCCGGCCAGGCCCTGGCCGCCAGCGCCGACCCGATCTGTTCGGGCAGCAGCACGACGCTGAGCATTGCGACCCCGGTAGCGGGAGTGACGTACAATATTTACAGCGATCCTGCCCTGACGGTGAACGTAGGCACGTTGACCTCGGCGGCCAATACCTTGGTGGTGAGCCCGGCTGCAACGACGATTTATTATGAGCAGGCAGTTGAGACAACGACGGGGTGCGTGCAGACGACGGCCAGCCAGACTATCACGGTGACGGTGAATCCTGTTCCGGCCGGTCAGGCCCTGACCGCCAGCGCTGACCCCATCTGCGCGGGCAGTAGCACGACGCTGAGCATTACCGGCCCAATAGCGGGAGTGGACTACCGTATCTACAGTGACCCGGCATTAACGGTGCTGGTGGGTACATTGACGTCGGCGGCCAATACCTTAGTGGTCAGCCCGGCCGCGACGACGGCTTATTATGAACAGGCGGTGGAGACGGCAACCGGCTGCGTGCAGACATCGGCCAATCAGAGCATCACAGTGACGGTGAATCCTGTTCCTGCGGCACAGGCCCTGGCCGCTGCCAGCCCGATCTGCACAGGCAGCAGTACGACGCTGAGCATTACCGGCCCGGTAGCCGGGGTGACGTATAATATCTATGGCGATCCGGCTCTGACGGTGAACGTGGGCACATTGACGTCGGTTGGCAATGCTTTAATTGTCATCCCTGCCGCGACAACAACCTATTATGAACAGGCAGAAACTGCGCTGGGATGCCTGCAGACGGCCCCTGTACAAAGCACTGTTGTTACCCTGAACGCAAACCCTGTGTTGACGACAGTTGCGAATCCTGTTTTATGTATCGGGCTACCGGATACCTTATCGGCTACGGCGCCCGGTGCGCAGGTAACCTGGCTGGGTTACGACCCCGGAGACAGCATTATCGTAAGCCCGGCAACGACTACTACTTATGTGGCCGTCGCAGAAAATGCGGCTAATTGTACGGATACGGCCATCATCACCGTGCAGGTGATCGATTTTAAAATTTCCCTGACGGCCAGCCCCGATCCTATTGTAGCAGGCTTCCCGGTCAGCCTGGTGGCCACGTCCTCAATGCCCTACCAGGCGATAAGTTGGGAGCCATCCGGCCAGTTCCCCGATCAGACTGCGTCGACCCAGACTTTTACTATTATCGATACGTCACAAACTTTTTCTGTAACAGGCATAAACGATAATGGCTGCCTGGATACAGCCAGTATCACCGTCGTGGTGCAGCCCAACCTGGGAGACTTCTTTATACCCAATGCTTTTACGCCCAACGGCGACGGCAGAAATGATGTCTTTATGGTATATGGTTCTTCCATCCGAGACATCGACATCAGGATATTCAACCAATGGGGACAATTGGTTTTTGAATCACAGGATGCGCAAAGGGGTTGGGATGGTTCTTATGGCGGCCATCAGCAACCGGCCGGCGTGTATCTGTATGTGATCAAGGTAGACCTGTATGGTCAACCCAGAACCATTTACAAGAAAGGAAGCCTGAACCTGATACGTTAATACATTAAAAATGAAAAAGCTTTTTACTTATATTTTCCTGTTTTTCCTGTGCATGGTCCTTGCCGGCTGTGAAGATGCCCTGGCGCAGATCGATCCGCATTTTTCCCAATACTATATTAGCCCTATGATGCTGAACCCGGCTCTCACCGGGGTAATGGAAGGGGATTACCGGGGATCAGCGATCTTCAGGAGTGAATACGGCAATACGCTGATGGTTAAAGGGGTTTCAGGGGATATGACCACCAATAATAATTTTAACCTGGGGGTCGACTTGTTGAACGAATCCAGCAGCGATCAATCGTATGCGTACACCACCGGGCATGTCAGCTTGGCCTATACCGGTGTCAGGTTGGGGCCAAATGCCGATCACTGCATCAGCATGGCGATTCAATGCGGGTTCATCAACCGTCAGTTCAATGTCACTAAACTTCAATTCGGCGATCAATGGGCATCAGGCCTTGGCTATCAGCCTGCAACATCCTCCGGTGAGTCAATCAATAAACCTTCCGTCTCAGCATTGGATGCCGGAGTAGGAATCGCCTATTATGATGCTGTCGCGGACAAAAAAGCAAACTTTTTCGGCGGCATCGGAGCATTTCATATCACACAGCCCGACAATACATTTTTATCCGGAGGCGGTAGCGATAAACTGCCTGTCCGATATAGCGTGCACGCGGGTGTCAGGATAGCCTGCTCCGACGTTTTTAGCATTGTTCCCAATGCGATCTACATGCAGGAAGGAACTGCAAAAGAGAAAATGATGGGTGCTTACCTGCAATTATATGTGAATGAAACGACCGATTTTATGTTTGGAGCGAATTGGCGTATCAATGATGCGATATCTCCATTTGCCGGAATCTATTATAACGGGCTGACGATCGGAGTCAGCTATGATGTGAGCGCTTCTGCGCTGGATGCAGCGTCCGCCCCGGCTAACAGCCTTGAAATATCCGTATCCTATATGGCCAAGAGCAAAAAAAACATGAACACAAAACCTTTTCATTGCCCCAGGTTCTGATCGCAACCCTAAAGACCCGCAAATAATATGAAAACCCGTTCGCTTAAAAAGATATTTTTACTGATCGGCTGCTTCCTGTTTTGTATGGCAGCTACAAGGGCCCAGCGCAGTAATTCAGGTTATTTCAACCATGGCAACCAGCTTTTCATCAGGAAAGATTATTATGCGGCCGCTCAATACTATGAGAAATACCTTGCCCTGGTAAAAAACACGGATCCGGTCGCGCAGCCGTTTGCCGTAGAGAAGAAAGTTAAAGGAAGGCCAGCTACCCGGAATAGCCGCTGGTTGGCGGTATATCGCCTGGCCGAATGCTACCGCCTGTGCCATGATTATACGCAAGCAGAAAAATGGTATAAAGAAGCTGCCACTTATCCTGCGACGGCGTTTCCTTTAGCCCAATATTGGTATGGTGTATCCCTTCGGGCTAACGGAAAATATGAGGGTGCCATGGTGGCGATCACTAAATTCCAGGAGATGTATTCTACTATGGATTCTAACCTGACCGGGGCTGATCGGGAAATAAAGAACCTGAGGTTCATTACGGACGAGATAAAGAGGAGCGATAAAGACAGCTTTGTCATCAGCCAGCCGGAAATCAGCGGGCTTGGGTCGGCCTATGCTGCGTCCAGCCTGAACGTGGATACGATTGTATTTACCGGCATTCGCCCTGAGGGAGGCGCCGGACAGCAGGGAAAGGATTATTATAATAATCGGCTCTATCAGGTATCGGTTGAAAATTCCACCATCCTTCCGGAGCCATTCAGGAGTCATCCGCAAGGGACGGCCCACGAGGGAATGTCCTCTTTCAGCCAGGATGGGAAGAGAATGTTCTTTACCCGCTGGGATAGCAGGCCCGGACAAAAAAATGCTGCTATTTATGAGGCTGAGTGGAAAGATACCGGGTGGTCACAGCCGATAAAGTTGGGAAGTGACGTCAACAAGGAGGGATATAATAGTGCCCAGCCCTTTATTGCCGAATCGCTGGAGGGTAAGTATCTTTTGTTCTCGTCCGACAGGCCCGGTGGTATGGGTAATTATGATCTCTGGTATGCAGAGATGGATTCCGGGTATCATGTACTATATGTTAGAAATATGGGAGAAACGATCAATTCCCCCGGTGATGAGCAGTCTCCCTTCTTTCACGAAAACAGCCGCACTCTTGTCTTTTCAAGCAACGGCAGGCCGGGCATGGGAGGTTTTGATATTTATTATGCCAAGGGGAATATAAACTTGTCCAATTGGGAGAGACCCGTGAACGCCGGGATGGCCGTCAACTCTTCCAGGGACGATCTTTATTTTTGCAGTACCGATTCGGTCAACCTATGGAATACAGGTTGGCTTAGCTCGGACCGATCATCGGATTGCTGCCTCGCATTATTTTCCTTTCGAGAAGTTAATTCACAGTATGTGGCAGGCAGAGTAGTGGATTGCCGGAACCGGCAACCGTTAGAAGGAGCAGTGATCACCCTGACTGAACAAAGACATCCCGGGAAATTGCTGAAGAAAATAAACACCGATGAGCACGGCGAATATCATATCGAGCTGCATAATACTTCTACCTTCAGGATACTGGCAGAAAAGAAAGGCTATAACCCGGCGTCAAGTGAATATGTACTGCATTTTAAAACCGGGAACGACAGCCTGGTGAATGAAGATATTTGCCTCTCTGCCGAGCCTGATACGAATCTTATCAAGGATGCAGCCGGCCTACTTCAATTCCTGAATAAGTCGCGGGAATTAGGCGGGTTCGCTTACAAGAAATCGTCGCCTTACATGTCCTCTTATCCGAGGCTGGATTCGCTGGCTGCCCTCATGAATAAATATCCCAATATCACTGTTCGCATCGATGGTTATACAGATGGGATAGGCAGTGATGAATACAACCTGCGATTGGCCCAGGCCCGGGTAGAGGCCAGTATCCGGTACCTGGTGAAAAAGGGCATCAGCCGGGATCGCCTGAAGGGTAGGGCTATGGGAAAATGCTGTCCGCTTGTGCCGGAAACGGTCAACGGTAAAGACGATCCGGCAGCACGGGAGAAGAACAGGCGGGTAGAGTATACAATCCTGACGAATTAGAAAAATTCCTACAGACGCCTATAAATGTCCTTTTTACATTTGTATTACAACAAACGCCCGTTTTAAAATCAAGACGTCCGAAGCTAGTCTTCAATATCCTGTACAAGCCGCTATCCGTATCCTGATTCCCTTCAAAACTCGTTGTCCGTCTCCTGAACAAAAACTGCATCCACCTCGTGCAGTTTTTTTTATTTGTAGTGCAACGGATTACTACAAGACTTACGGGGAAAGGGAATTATTTTGGTAATAGATTTTTTTAAAACCCAACCCTCTAAAAACCTAAATCGTAAAAGATGAAACCATTGTGCCTACTGGCATCGCTTGCCTGCCTGTGTACCCTCTCTTCCCATGCGCAAGATCTGACTGTAAATTCAACCCCTAACATTAGGCCCCTGCCGATCGATGGGGTATTAGCCAAACCAAATCAAAAAGTTCCGCGCAAGAAAGTGCGGAAATGGAAAAAAGAACATGACCGGATAGATGGGCATATCGATCATGCGCTGTTAAAAACAATGTCGCAGACCACAGCGGAGATCGCAACTCTGTTGAGCGACTCCTGTTTTCCAGAGATTCCCTTCATTCCTATCTGGCATGGAGAATTTGTTTCGGAGAAGCGAAGTCAGGCTTCCCGGATAAGTTTTGGGCTGGAATGCGAATTCCAGACTCCTGCTCAGTCTGACGGCGGCAGTACAGCCAATGTGGAAGGTAATGCACAGATCAGGATCATGTCCAACGACATCTCCATTCTTTTTCGTGATACATTATATGTGAACGGAAAGGTTTTCCAGACCCTTAAAGATACCCTGGGAGTAAGGAATGGATTCCCCTATTGCGAATTACCTCTAACCGCTGACGATACGGCCAACGAGTCGCCTCTTCATACCAGAGTATGGCTGGTCTCTGCCTCGGATGATTTACCCTATATTCTTGTCACCAGGAAGGAATACCTGGAAGAAGCGAAGCAAGAAGCAGGAAGTGAAAAGAATAAACTGGTGGCAGCCATTAAGGAGAAGACCCCGCTGAGGTCCGCGGATGACCAGAAGGCAGAAAAGGAAAGGGATATGGATCAGATCCGCCAGACCTATTCAGGTGCAGAAAGAGAAATGAGGCTCAGAAATTTTTTAGATTCCTACAGGTCGGACGAGGAGTATCAGAAAGAGGCTGTCGAAAAAGGCACATCCGAGGTAGACAGTACCATCCACTTAATGGAATACCTGTTGACGCATTTGCCCGCCGTTGAGCTGAGAAAGCCGGCTATGGTATCGGTGCCGGCTCTTCAATTCGGAGGGTTCGAAGACGGCCTGCCTGGCTCCAGAATGCTTGTCAAGGTCAACCCGGCTTATTTTAATTCCTCTTTGACAGGTGAAAAAGCCCAATGCTTTCTTGTTTACTGGAATTACAATCCGAGCATAACGGTGGCGGCGGATCTCGACAGGCAGCTAAACGACAAATTCGATTTTAAGAAATTGCAGGGGCTATTGGGTAAATAGCCGGCTGGCTGATCATGATAACTTAATATGTGGCTATGAGGTATTTTTTTCCGGTTCTTGTGTTGATCGTGGCCCCTTTCCTTGCCGTAAGGGTAAAATCCCAGTCACTTAAAGGCCTCTTTGGAAGATTGGATACCGTAAGTTCGGACTCGGGCAAAGTCCTTCTTTACTATACCATTTCCCGCGCCTACTGGAATAAGAATGCCGACAGCATTTTGCTGATGAGCAGGAAAGGAAAGGATATAGCAGAAAAGATCCATTACCAGGAAGGGCTTGCGCTGACCCAACTGTCAATGGGAGTAGGTTACGACCTGAAAGAGGATTACCCGGATGCCTTGAATTGTTACCTGCAGGCACTCCGGATCAGCGAAAAATCGGGTAAAGAAGAACTGACGGCAAATCTTTACAACGATATCGGAATTATATACGCGGCCATGGCCGATTATAATAAAGCGAAGGAATATTACCTTGCCTCTCTTCAAATAGCGAAGAAGAATGGGGATAGTTACCAAACGGCAGCACTGCTTATCAATTTGGCCGAGTCATTCAAAAATACGGGAGCGTATGATTCTGCCATAGTGTATAATAATCTGGCCTTGCCTCTTGAGGTCGCAATGAAGGATTCCTCAAACGTTGCCACTGTCCTGTTGAATATCGGCGACAACTACAATAAGAAGGATCAGCCTGAAAATGGGCTGGGGTATTTCCGGAAATGCATGGTGCTGGCGGAACGGATACATGACGAGGAGAACATTGCATGGGTCAATCTTTCGATAGCGCAGGCTTATTTACAGGAGGGTAAAGCCAGCATTAGTTGTGGATATGCAGCGACTGCATTGGAGATAGCCAGGCGTATTTCATTCACCCAGATTATAAAGCAGTCCTATTTCGTGCTTTATTCCGATTGCCGGCGCCTGGGCAATTTTGCAAAAGCGCTGGATTACCGGAACCTGGAAATTGCTTTGAAAGACAGCCTGTATAATATAGAAAAAGATAAAGAGATTAAAAAGCTCGAATCCGGCATTGAACTGGAAAAGAAGCAACATGAGATTGATGTGCTAAACAGGGACAAACTCATTCAACAACAGGATATTGCCAACGAACGACAAATGCATATCATGTTCATCGCCGGCGTTATTTTTTTTGGCATAGGGGCCTTCTTCCTATTCAAGAGCAACCAGGAGAAAGAACGACTCAACCGGCAATTGAAGGCGCAGAACGAGGAGATCCTGCGGCAAAATGAAAGACTGGAAGAATTGTTATCATGACCCCGCGTGATTTGCAGTTTTTTAATTTCTTATCTTCGGGAAATGAAAGCCAGCGACCTTAGTAGGATGGTGGACCATCTGGGGCCTACGGATAAAATGCCCGTCCTCTTCATCGGGCACGGCAGCCCGATGAATGCCATAGAGGAAAATGAATTTGTCGGCGGGTTCAGGCGGGTAGGAGAGACCCTTCCGAAGCCGCAGGCCATCCTCTGCGTATCCGCACACTGGCAAACTGACGGCACGATGGTCACGGCTATGCAAAGACCGAGGACGATCCATGACTTCGGCGGTTTTCCCCGCGCTTTATACGAAGTAGAGTACCCGGCCCCCGGAGATCCGGAACTGGCGCTGGAAGCACAACGGATGATTTCGGGCACAACCGTCGGGCTGGACTATGAATGGGGGCTGGACCACGGCGCCTGGAGCGTACTCCGGCATCTATACCCGCAAGCCGATGTTCCCATCATCGAGATGAGCCTGGATTATTCCCAACCGGCCGCATATCATTACGACCTGGCCCGGGAGCTGGCTGCATTGAGGAGGAAAGGGGTGCTGATCATCGGCAGCGGGAATATGGTCCATAATCTTCGGATGGTGGCCTGGGATAAGATGGAGACGCCGGGCTATGCATTCGAATGGGCGGCGGAAGCGGGAGAGAAAATGAAGCAGTCGATCCTTCAGGGGGATCACTCGTCGCTCATTCAGTGGCATTCTCAGGGCAGGGCCTTCAACCTGGCCATACCCACGCCTGAACATTATCTGCCGCTGCTGTATGCCCTGGCGCTGCAGGAAAAGGATGACAGCGTCAGTTTGTTCAACGACAGGTACCTGGCAGGTTCACTTTCCATGACCTCCGTGAAAATTGCGGGGGCTAAATGAGATAACCCATAAATTCCCTATTATGCCGCCATTGCCGCTATCCCGGCGTCCGATCGACATCGCCCTCATCGTCTTCTTTTGCGTCAATCTTTTCTTCATTACCTATATCGTCGACCTTGAACAGCTGGTCATCCGCGATGCGGACCATTTTCGGTACCCGGTATGGCCTCCGGCCAGCATGGTTGACCTCGTACATTGGTACGGCCGTCATTTCGATCCGGTATTGATGGCTCGGCCGGCCTGGTGGCGTGCCACTATCTGGATCGACTCCCTTTTCTTCGGCCCTTTCTATGCCCTGGCGATCTATGCCTATGCGAAAGGGAAGAATTGGATACGTTTTGGTAGTATCATGTGGGCATCGGTCATGCTGACGAATGTATCGATCATCCTGTTTGAGGAAGTATGCGGCGAACATGCTTCCCCGGCCCTGGGCCGCGTGTTGTTGTCCAATGCGGCCTGGGTCGTATTCCCGGTGATCGTGCTATACCGGATGTGGCGGTCGGTGACGCCTTTCTCCTAATTCCAGCCGTTATTCACCACGCAATTGGGATTATAGTCTTTTTCAATATCAGGTATAGGGAACAGCAAATTCTTAGTCTGGAAGGGTTGTATGCCATTCAGCCCCGGCTCGGTCGATTCCTCGGCATTAATGACCTGTTGGGCCAGTCCCCAGCGGATCAGGTCAAAATAGCGGGTTTGCTCACCACAGAGCTCAAGTTGTCTTTCCAGCATGAGGATATTCATGGCGCTGGTTTGGCTGCCGCCCAGGTTGGAGTAGGGGATGGCCCCCGCTCTGGCCCTCACCTGGTTGATCAACCCCAGTGGCTGGCTTCCCGCATTGCCCTGCTGGATATAGGATTCGGCAAGCATGAGCAGGACATCGGCATACCGGATGACTTGCCCGTTAATACCGCTTTGCGGCCCTCCGTATGACGGTACCAGGTTATAATATTCATATTTCCTCCAACTATAGTCGCCTTGTGGGTCTGACGCGTTAAAAGGATAAGATATTTTGCCTGTAGTGCATTGTTCGCAATAGACGGTATCGCCGCCACTCGCTTTGGTGCCGTAGAAAGTTGAATAGGCCCGCGGGTCCACGTACGGAGTGACTCCGTCCGCCGGACTTGGGTAGTGAAAAGCATCGACGGCGCTCGCCGTAATATATACATTCCACCAATCGTTGAACCCATATTCCTGGGCCCGGTCTGATTGAGAGGCCATACCTCCCCAGGTTTCCTGCCCTCCGAACATCGAATACTGGTTGCCGATACTCCAACTCGTCCAGGCCTCGTTCATCACCTGGAAAATGTCCTCCGGACTGTTCTGGTTAGTAGGGCTGAAAAGGCTGTCGTAAACAGGAGAGAGTGCATATGTAAAGGGAGCCTGGGTCAGCAGGGTAAATTCAGTCTGGGCATTGGCCCATTTTTTTTCATACAGATAGGTTTTACCCAACAGGGCGATCGCTGCACCCTGGGTGGCCCTGCCCAGATCGGCCGCGTCATAGGCGACAGGAAGGTTCGGAATGGCGCTTGCAAGATCACTTTCAATAAAGGCCCAGATGGAAGCTGCCGGGGAACGCGGAATGTAATTATTGTTGACCACGCTGTCGTATGCAGTGATCAGGGGGGCATTACCCCATAGGTTGACAATATTGAAGTAGGCATAGTCCCTGAGGAATTTCACCTCGGCGACATATTGTTTCACGTTGGCCTGATCCGTCGGGTCCGTCGGATTCCAGGCATTCACCCTGTCAATGACCACATTGGCGCGGAAGATCATCCGGTATAAGGAGCCCCAGAGATCTCCGATCTCAGTTTGGTTGCTGCCGAACGAATAATTGCCCAACTGCGCAAGGTCGCCCTGCATATTGGTTGTTTTTTTGGCTTCCATACCCAGCAGGTCAAAAATGAAATAATACTCGCGGGACCACAGGCCCTGGTGCAGTAAGACGGAATAGGTGGCAATCGTCGCCTGGTTCAGGGCATTGCTGTTGTTAAAATAAGTGCTGTAAGAATAGGCGCTCTGGCTGGTCAGGTTAAGCAGCGATTTTTTGCAGTTCCATGAAGGGATTGCTATGCAGAGGAGGAACAGGTAACAAATTATCTTTTTCATAAAAGTTTCTTTTATTATTATGGGTCAGGCCATTAAAATCCAAGTTGTAATCCGGCAAGAAAGGTCCGTGGCTGGGGTAATTGCCCGTCATCGATGCCTCGGGTGAATATATAGCTCCCTCCCATTTGGGTGCTTATTTCCGGGTCATATCCTGAATACCCGGTTAAGGTCAGCAGGTTTTGCGCCGCAATATAGAACCTGATCCTTGTGAAGACATGCTCCCCTCCGTTGATACTATTGAGAACTTTTGTGGGTAATGTATAGCCCACTGTGAGGTTTCTAAGTCGCAGATAAGCCCCGCTCTCCAACCACCAATCCGATGCTGCCAGGTTGCCGCTGGCGGTTGCGTCTTGTCCGGCCCTTGGCTCGGCGGCTACATCACCGGGCTGCCTCCAGCGGTTCAGGATCCCTGTTGTAGCATTGTGCCCTGTCGCTTCGATCAGCGTAAAGAATTTGACGGAATTGAGTATTTTTAATCCGGCCACTCCCGAGAAGACCATGTTCAGGTCGAAATTCTTAAAAGTGAGGCCTGCACTGAACCCGTACACAAATTTTGGTATGGGATTGCCAAGGACGGTCTCATCACTGTCTGTTATCTGGCCGATTCCCCGGATGTCCTTGTAAATAAAGTCCCCGGGTAGCAAGCCCGCCTGGTAAACGGCATTGGGATTGCCGGTCTTCTGGGCAGCCTGCGCATTCAGGGCGTTGATCTCAGCCTGGTCTTTTGCTACGTGATCTACTTTGTATCCATAATAGGAGCCAATGGGATAACCTGCTTTGGTAATGGTGAAAGTGGATAAATTCTGTACGACGCCGGCCTGGATGGGGGCTGCGAATTGACTCCCCAGGGAGAGGACACGATTTTTATTAAAGCCGATATTGGCATTTATGTTCAGCGTCAGGTCCCTGCCGATGTTATATCGATACCCTGCCGAGAGTTCGAATCCTTTGTTCTCGGCGTCGGCTGCATTTTCAATCTCAACAGGCTGTGCACCGGTAAGATCTGCGCCGACGCTGGCCGGAAGAGGTATGCTGACCAACAGACCGCTGCTCTTCCTGTCATACCAATCCAGGGTTACAGTCAGTTGCTTATTGAAAAAGGCCAGGTCCAGGCCGATATCTGTCTGGTCAGTCGTTTCCCATTTTATATTGGGATTAGCCAGGCTTGCAATGGTTGTGCCGGGAACAAAGGTTTTGTTTGACCCCAGCGAATAGACCAGGTTTCCATTGGGATTCCCGCTAAAGGTCAATACGGAAGTGACGCCGGTGGTGGGAATGTTATTATTCCCCGTGCGTCCCCACCCGATGCGGAGTTTACCATCATCGATAAATGACTGGCGCTTCATGAAACCTTCATCGATGAATCTCCAGGCAAAGCCGACACCGGGAAAATAACCGAATTGGTTATTGGTCCCGAAATTGGAAGCTCCATCCTCCCTCAGACTGCCTGATAAGATATACTTATTGTCATAGGCATACATAAGCCTTCCGAAATAGGAAATGACAGAAGCGCGGGCATAGCCATAGCTGGCCCCGGTAACGGCAAGGGTTTGGGCGACACTGATGTTCTGGATATTATCGTTCGGGATACCGGTACCGAGGTCGGTTACGCTGGAACTTTTACCCGGATCCAGGTAACTATTTCCGACCGTGGCGGAGATATTGTGCTTGCCAAAGGTTCTGTTATAGGAAAAATAGTTTTCCAGTGTATAAAACGAATAGTCATTGTAGCCCAGGCTTGATTCCCTGGGCTCTCCCAGGTTATTAGATGCCGTATAGGGGAATTGATAGAGGGTATTTTTACCACCTCCGATCTCCGCAGAGAACTGAGTCCTGAATTTCAGGCCATTGATGATATTTACTTCGCCGAAGATCTGGGGCAAGACTACAAATTCGGCCTGCACATTATGGATAAGGTTGACTGCCTGTAATGGATTGTTCACATTGCTGAAGTCTGCGATATTGGAGACTATGGAATAACCGCCAAGTACGCTTGGATCGTAAACGGGTTTATAAGGGGCATATCCTATCCCATCCGTGATATTGGCATAGGGGCCACCACTCCCGTTTTGGCCGACCGTATTGGTGTAACGTATGGCCAGGCTTTGACCCAGATGGATGCGGCCCAGGTTCTCATCCAAGCCCATTCTTGTATTCAGCCGCTTGAAAGTCATGGCTTGCACGATGGATTCCTGCTTGATATACCCAACGGAGAAGGTATACAGGACCTTGTCGCTTCCGCCGCTGATATTGATATCGTTTTCCGAAACCGGCGCCTGCCGGAATATCCGGCTTTGCCAATTATTACTGTCGACCAATACGGAGGGCGTGCTGAATTTTGCCGGTAAGGTCGTATTGCTGGTAGCGGCGAAATCCTGTAAGAGATCCACGTATTGAGCAGCATCCAGCAGGTGCAGCTGCTTCCAGGCCTTAGCTTCACCCCATTGCGAAGTGATGGATATTCTAGGCGGCCCGGGCCTGCCCTTGCGGGTGGAGATGATCACAACGCCATTGGCGGCAGCAGAGCCGTATATGGCAGTGGAAGAAGCATCCTTTAAAATGGTGATGTTTTCGATATCCTGGGTACTGAGCGCATTGAACAGGTTTTTGTCCGCCTGTATGCCGTCAATGATATAAAGAGGATCTACGCCTGTAAAAGATCCCGTCCCCCGGATGATAATCTGGGCATCCGCCCCCGGGACTCCATTTGCCTGCACCACCTGCACACCCGCCGCTTTGCCGATCAGCAGTTCGGAGGGATTGGTAGAACTGGTAGCTCCAGCCTCCTTAACCGGCACAACATCCAGCGATCCGACCACGTCCTTTCTCTTTGCTGTCCCGTAGCCTATGACGATTACATCCTCCAGGGCCCTTTCGGATAAACGCAGCCTGGTGACCAGCGTGAAAGCGGCGTCAGGTTGTAGAGTATATCCGCTGAGCTTTTGTGTTTCAAAGCCAACAGAAGAAAATGTAAAAGTATAACCACCCCCGGGAGGAAGTTTTGAAAAATTGAATACGCCGGAACTATCGGTTGTTGTTCCGGCACTGAAATTTGTTTTGGTGTTCTTCACCATGACCGATACATTGGCGATGGCGGTACCGTTCTCGTTTTTTACGATACCTGTTACCTGTGTCCTTTTATCCTGGGCTTTTAAAGAAAGGCAGAAGACAGGAATGAGGAAAAGCATCAGGGCAAAATGCTTACTGTGAAATCGTTTGATTTTCATATGCAAGTTTTGGTGAGTGAAAAGTTCAGGAAACGGTGCCGTTTAATTTTTTTAGTGGATCCTTTTCTTAACGATGTATCTGCCGTCCTGTTTAATGATTGAAAGTTGATTTAGCAGCGCGATATCTTCCAGGATCGTATCCAAAGAGTCACCATTCTCATATCTGGCTGTAAAATACCGGTTTCTGATATCTGAAGGGGAATACCCGATCTCTACGCTATAATAGACGCTTAACTGGTCGAAGACCTGTTCGAGGGACTGGCCGCTAAACATATACCATTCAGGTAAACCCGTCCTATTCGGTTTATTCGTTTTGCTGCCTGGCCTTCTGTCCGGAGATAGTATTTTCGCTACTCTGCTTTTCCTATCGTATACCAGTAACTCCCCCGGCGAGAGGTTCATCCCGGCCGATAGCTTCACAGGCACATTATCCGCCGATCTTGATCTCACCAGCACTTTTCCTGTGTGCAGGCCCACTTTTATCGTATTATCCGTTTCGAAGGAAGTAACTGTAAAAGAGGTTCCCAGTACGGTTGTCGCGATCTCATTACTATAAACGACAAAAGGTGTGTTGATATCCGGGGCTACTTTAAAATATGCCTTTCCCTGCAGGTAAATTTCGCGCCGGCTTTTCATTTTCTCATGGAAACGAACCTCGCTGGCCGGATAGAGCTCGATCAGCGAGCCGTCACTCAACGCAATAGTCATTTTCTCTTCCGTAACATTTTTTGCATACAGGAAGGAGTCTGTCTGACCGATGTCATCGACCTTCTGCACAAGGGCTGGGGCTTCCGTCTTCGTCTGCCGATGCAGTAAGACCTTCCATCCAATTCCTGCGAGGAGGATTATACAAGCCGCCGCCGCAAGCCTGGTGAGGAATTTTCCTACAACATGCTGCTGACCATAGGCCTTCTTCACCCTACTGGATAGCCTGTTTGAAATGGAGGGATCCAGGCGACCGGATGTCTCAAAAAGTTCCCAATCTTCTTCACTAAGGTATTCTTCCAACACGCCGGGATTTTCTTCCAGGTACTGCGCTACCACTTCCTTTTCTTCAGCCGTACACTCATTTCGAAAGAACTTCCAGATTAATTCCTTTGTCATCATGCTGAACCGGCATTGAGATTTACTATTAAGAATACGTTTAGAATGAGGCTTACCCCCAGTCCGGCTAAAAATTTATTTTCGGAAAAAGAGGATAATGGGGCCCAGAACGGGAAGGATATGTTGTAATTGTTTAAGAGCGCGGGAAATGTGGTGTTCAACCGTCTTGACCGACAATGATAATTCTGTGGCTATTTCTTTGTAGGACATGCCGGAGTACCTGCTCAGTTCAAAGATCTTTCTTCGCATCGGCGGCATTTGCTGAACGCCCTTCCATACTTTTTCTTTCAATTCTGATTCGTCGATCCGATCGTCCACATTATTGCAAAGAGGCTCTTGATGGGCAGGATTCATTTGTACAATGATCCTGTTATTGTATTCGTTGCTGCGAAGGAGATCTATCAATGTTGTTCTGGCAATCCGGAATAATTGAGTCGACAGGGAAATTTCCTGGTTAAGGGATGCTCTGTATTGCCATAATTTGATAAAGGTCAGTTGGACTGCTTCCTCGGACAGGTAAGTGGATTTTGTTTTAGAGAGCATATAAAAGAATAGCTTCTCATGGTATTGAGTGAATACCTGCTGGAAAATGAATGTATCTCCCTCCTGTAAAGCAGCAATCGTAGTCAGAAGCATGAGCTATTGGTGAGTAAACTTCCATAAAAGTAATTTTTTTTTAATATTGTGCTAAATAAATATGTCTTCATTTAGCTGGATATTCTGCCGGATACAGTTTTACTCCGATCTCAGGGTCTTCACCGGATTGGCGCGGGCTGCCCGGAAAGCCTGAATACTGATCGTCAGCATAGTGATGATCAACGAGATGAGCCAGGCGAGGATGAATACCCACCAGCGGAGGTCCACGCGGTAAGCAAAACCCTGCAGCCAGGAATGCATACCCAGCCAGGCCAGGGGAAAGGCCACAAGGGCAGAAAGGGTTACCAGCCGGAGAAAATCTTTAGACAGCATACCGATGATATTGCCTTGTGTCGCGCCCAGCACTTTGCGGATGCTGATTTCCCGGATGCGTTGCTGGGTGGCATAAGCCGTCAGCCCGAACAGGCCGATACAGGCAATGAAGATGGCCAGGACAGAAAACACCGTGAATACCTGCTGAACAGTCTGCTCGGCTTTATACTGGGCAGCCAGGGCCTGGTCGAGGAAAGTATAATGAAAAGGTCTTTGCGGCACAAACTGATGCCAGCTGCGTTCCATGACCTTGATCGCAGTGGCAAAATCATCGCCTTTGATCCGCACGCAGGTAATAGCGGCCTGATCATCGAACCTTACCGAACTGGTAAAGATCAGCGGAACAATAGCCTGGTGAAGGCTCTGGAAATGAAAATCCTTTACGACCCCTATCACCGTATAGATATAGGGCGAATCGACCGGCCGGGGATTCAGGACGCCGTCCGTGGTGGTCATTCTGGTCCCGATGACAGGTTCCTTCAATCCCATGGCCGCCACGGCTTTTTCGTTCAACACGACTGCCAGTGAGTCGGTGGGAAAGCTTTTGGCGAAGAACCGCCCTTCGCGCATCTCCAATCCCAGGGTAGCGGCAAACTGATCGTCCACGATAATACCCCTGCCCGTCATCGATTGTCTCGATCCAACGGGCTGCCAGGTGACACCGAAAAAATTGGGGTCGCCGGGCATCGTACTGGAACCGCTGACTTTCTCCACACCGGTGATCCCTGCAAGTTTGTTCCGGAAGGCATGGGTACTCTCACCGAGAATATCGGCTTGCTGTATTTCGATAATATGATCTTTTTTAAACCCCAGCTTGTCCCCCAGCATAAATCCCATCTGCCGGTTCACGATGATGGTGCAGATAATGAGGATGATAGAGATGGCAAACTGGAATACGACCAGGCCATTGCGGAGGGCCATGCCATATTTCGTGGATTTGAATTTCCCTTTCAGTACCTTGATAGGTTTGAATGAAGACAGGACAAAGGCAGGATAGAGACCCGCTGCGGATCCTACCACTCCGGCGAAAGCCAATAACAGCAGCAGGGTCAGGGGATGCAGAAAAGTAAGGACAGAAAGGTCCTTGTCAGCCATTTTGTTGAACAAAGGCAGCAGCAGGCAGATGAGACCAAGGGCCAGCAACAGGCTTAGCAGGCTCACCATGGTCGATTCCGTCAGGAACTGGATGATGAGAGCACTTTTTTCCGAACCGAAAGTCTTGCGAATGCCGACTTCCCGGGCCCGCTCCATCGACCGGGCTGTGGAAAGGTTGATGAAATTAATACAGGCAATGACCATGATGAAGATGGCGATGGTGCCAAAAATATATACTGCGCGCATGCTGCCGTTGGGCTTCGCTTCGGATTCCAGGTCAGAGATAAGATGTATCTTCCGTAGGGGCTGTAAATAATAATGATAGTTATTACCTGCCGCGATAAAAGCTTGATAGGACATTCCGAAACTACGGGTGATCTCTCCGGCAACATACTTCTCCACAAGGCCGGGAATTTTGGCCGCCAGTGCATCGGGAGAAGCATCTTTGCGCAACAGGAGATAGGTGAAAGTGTTGAAACCGGTATAATTGGTTTGACGGGAGAACGGGAAGCTGCTAAAGGACACCAGTATATCGAAATCGAGATGAGAATTTTCCGGCCAGTTTTTGCAGACGCCGGAGATTGTGAAACGTTGACGCCCGTCCGTCTCGAAATACTGGCCCATGGCTTTCGACACCGAACCAAAATATCTTATGGCCGTACTTTCATTGATGACCGCCGTATTGGGTCTTGCCAGTGCTGTGGCTGTATCTCCTTGCAGCATGTCGACAGTGAAGACCCGGAAAAAATTGGAATCGGCGATCAGGGCGTGTCTTTCCTCAAAAAGTTTATCGCCCACCTTGACAAAAAAGCCTGCAGGTCCTGAAAAGTCCTGCAATCCTGTAGCCATTTCCACTTCCGGGAATTCCCTTAGCATGGCAGGGCCAAACGAGGCCGGGATAATCGCGTAGGAAGAAATATGCTCGGGGTACTTTCGATCCAGCACCATCCGGTAGATCCGGTTTCCATGCCGGTGGAAATTGTCATAGCCGAGTTCGCTGCGGATAAAGAGGACGATCAGGAGGCACACGGCCATGCCTATAGCGAGGCCCAGTATATTGATCAGTGTAAAAGCCTTCCTTTTGAGGAGGCTCCGGACCGCGACTTTCAAATAGTTTCTGAACATACCGTTAAATTTATCGTATTAACGGGTATTGATGAAACCGCTTATCCTTATTTCGGGAGCGAGATAAAAAAGGTAGATCCCTGACCGGGGTGGCTTTCAAACCAGATGCGTCCTCCGTGCGCCTCGATGATCTGACGGCAGATATACAGCCCCAGGCCGAAGGATTGTTCGCCGGATGTTCCTTTACGCTTGATACTGCTCTCGAAGGGTTCAAATAATTTATCTGCTAATTCGGGAGGGATGCCTATGCCATTGTCCTGGACCGATATGACAATCCCCGTGGGCGTCTCTGCTGTGATGATTTTAACCGTTGAGCCTTCAGGGCTGAATTTGATGGCATTCACCACCAGGTTATCCAATGCGCGGGTCAGTTTTTCGCGGTCTGCCTGAATAACGTGTATGGTCGATTCCTGGATGATCAGCCGTTGCTTTTTTTCTGTCGCACGATAGTTCAGTAACTGTACCGCCTGTTGTACCAATGTGGTCACATCTACTTTTTCCTTTTGCAGGGTTTCTTCCCGGATCTCAAAATCGGTTTCCAGCAGTTCGGTAATGAGTTGCAGGCATCTTTGACTGGCCTTTTCAACGAGTTGCATCCATTCTCCGTCTTTAGTCGGGGTGGTACTCTTCATCTTCATCCCGGTGAGTGAGTTGATAGCACCTATGGGATTTCGCAGGTCATGTGCGACGACCCTTATCAGGCGGGCGTAGTTCTTATTGCCCTTCTCGAGAGCGGTTGTTGTAGTGGCAAGTTGCTTATATTGATCTTCCAGTGTGGCATGAATACGCCGGTTTTGCCTGGCGTTGCGCCAAAGCATGGAGATGATGACAACCGCAAGCAGGCAGGCAATACCTTCCAGCCACAGCAGCCGGTTCGCGTACACTGCTTTTTCCCGGATGGTTTCCAGTTGCTGGTCTTTGAGCGCATAGGTAATATAATCGATGCCCGACTGATTATCAGTTGCCTGTTTTTTCCGGTATAGCTGGACAAGCGCGGCGCTATAGTCATACGCCTTTACCTTATCTTTTCTGGCCAAATAGAAGTCGTACAGCTTATTCGTCATGTCCATTTCATAGCTGCTGTAATTCTTTGCCTTCGTAATGTCCAAGACCTGCTGGTAATAGCCGACGGCTTTTGCCGAATCGGTTGTGCTGTATAAATCCCCCAATTCGACTATAATGTCAATGCTCATGAAGAACAGCTTCTCGCGGAGCCCTCCGGCCAGCGCATTTTCCAATAACCGGATGCCTGTGGCCCGCTGGCCTTGCTGAATATAACGGTTGGCTTTCAATTGCTGGATGGCCAGCAGGAGGCGGATGTCATGATATCGTTGGGCTATCTGTACAGCCTTATTGATGTAAAGGTCGATAGAGTCCGCGGCAAATTGTTGGGGATATTGGAGAAGAAAATTATAGATGACAAGCGACATGATCGAGTCCCGGGTGAGCGCTTTGCCCAGGGACAATGCCGTCTTGTAATGGGCTATCGCCTTTTCATTATTCCCCTCGGTATTATAGACCATGGCGATATTCATTTGCGTCTGCGCCATATTGGAAGAATCCTGCAGCCCGGTATATTGATTATACGCATCACCATAATAACGCAGGGCAAGATCAGAGGTGCCATTGATATCAAAGTATACGGCCAGGTTGTTCGTGGCGTCTGCTATACCTTTTGCATAGTCTATCCGGCGGGAGATATCCCGGGCTTTATTGGCATAGAGCAAGGTGCTATCGGTATTTTGTTCATACGATAACATGCTGATCCTGTTCAATGCATTGACGTAACGGGGGCTGTCTGTAATAGAAGGTAATGCTTGCTTAAAAGCCTGAATGACTTCATCCTGGCTATAGACAGGACGGCAAAATAAGCACAAAAGGGCAAGATAGCTTAGTGTTTTCACGGAAACGGGGTTTCCACAAAATAGTAATTTTACGCAATATTTCAAAAAACATCTATGTCATTTGTAGAACAAACCCGTGTTAATGCGGTAAAAATGCAGCAGTTGGCTGTATAATCATCTGTTTTCGAGGCGTGTGTTCTGTTGGTCCTGGCGTGTTGCCCGGCTTTTGGCGACGGCTGCGCTTTTGCCAAAGCGGTAAGTAAAGGTCAGACTGGCCCTGGCGCTATAAGTGACACGTTGAAAATTAAGGAGCAGCGCATCGCTTTCCCGTAAAAAGGTCCATCTGCGGGTATTGAAGATATCGCGGCTATTCAGTGCAAGGCTGGCTTTTTTATGCCAGAGATCATATCTGGCGCCCGCGTCAATGCCATAAGTCGGGCGGTACCTGTCCTGGATGATCAGATCGGCGGCCTTATAGTCGGCCCGAACCTGAAGGGTCAGGTTATTCGTCAGCGTAAAGTTATTGGTAAGGTTTGCGTTCCAGCTCACTCCCCGGGTGGCGCTGATGCCATACGCAGAATCGCCGGCATTGATCCGTTCGTAGATATTGACATTGGCGGTGAAGTCCCATGCGTGCACCGGGTGAAAATTGCCGATGAACTCAAGGCCTGTGTTGATGGCCCGTGGCAGATTTTCAGCGATGGTGATGGTCACGTCATTGACCGGTGTTGTCTGTATATGTTTAATGGCATCGTTTACCTGGGTGAAGTACGCTCCGGAGGTCAATGAGGCAATGGGCCAGGTATGGGTATAGGTAAGTTCTATCGAATGAATGCTCTCCGGCAATAGCCGGAGATTTCCGGCGTCATAGTTCACGGGGTCCGAGACATCGAAGAAAGGATCGAGCTCGCTCGGGGTAGGCCTGAGGACCCGCCGGGAATAGCTGAGCTGGATCTGCCGGCCACCCTCCAGCTGTTTTGTTAGCAACAGGCTGGGGTATAGCCCCTGGGTATTTACCGTTACCGGTTGCATGACCGACTGGCCGGAAGAGTCGAAACTTTGAAGATGGGCGTTGAACCTGCCGAGCTCACCCCTTATGCCTATTTGAAAGGCGAATGTCTTTATTTGCTGTCGGAAAGTAACATAGGCGGCGTGCACCTGGCTCGTGCTCTTGAAAAAATTGATCAGGCTGTAATCCGGATCATACTTGCCACTCGTTTGGTCGAGATTGTAATCCCATTCCTGGTTGTCAGTGACGCTGATCTGGCTGCGATAACCTGTCTCCAACTTGCCGCCTTTGCCGACA
>Ga0302312_10000144_pt1 | contig 64321 bp, 49 predicted proteins | sample III_Palsa_N2_1_FD_200529 | JGI IMG/M metagenome (GOLD analysis project Ga0302312, IMG submission 200529) | Peat permafrost microbial communities from Stordalen Mire near Abisko, Sweden - III_Palsa_N2_1 | ecosystem: Environmental > Terrestrial > Soil > Palsa > Peat permafrost | place: Sweden... | reverse complement strand
TTACATAACCTGTGATTTCTTTTGCCATTTTACTAGTTTTTTGGTAATAGCGTCCCGCCCCGACGGGCGAAACTCCCAAAATTTGGGACGGCAAAGGTATGTATAAAATCGGTAAATATCACGGTCCAACCGACTTTTTCAGCCGCAAAATGAAGAAACCCGGGAGAAATCTCCCGGGTTCTAACCGGCCAGGTCGTTAACCGATCTAGGCTTAATTGTATTTAACTGGAAATCAACTACCTATGTGTCACGTTTAATATTTTAACGATAATCTCGTAATAACCCGGCACCTGTATCCTCATGGGTATACGAACATAAAAATTGTATTTCCCATCAGGATATACCCCGGCGTAGTGACTGTCAGAAGGTCCGCTGTAATAAACTCCAGCAGTATTGCTGGTCCAAGCCGTAGTACTGTCAATGGTTACCCCGGCAGTCGGGATATTGTAATACATATTGAAACCATTACCCAGGGACGCGATAGGAAAAGGCACAAGGGGATATTTTATAGATATGGATGTGTCTGTAGTCTGATATGTATCGGGGGCATAGTCCTGCAGATTCTGAAGGAACGGAGGAGTCGGATTTAGGCCTGTATTCGGGCGCTTTGTTATATCTCCTGTTTGAAAATTAAAAGGCACACCAAAACGATCTGTGACTTTCAGAACCAAGACGTTAGGCGTATCTGCATATCTGATGACCGTAAACGAATCAAAAGGGTTATTTGCCCCATTAAAAAGGGTCTTTGCAGCAGCAGCATTTCCTGCCAGGGCGAGTGAATTGCTAAATGCACCCTGCTCGGGCGCCATTTCCAAGGGCTTTCCGTCCACAATATCAATCTGCATAATAGAATCAAGGGTTTCTGAGCCCGCCTGGTTAGTTACCTTCAAGTCCATTTTGTAATTCCCTAAGGGCAGGTAAAGGGTGCCATTATTGGCTTCTATCGTGCCATTGCTCACATTCACCACCAATGGTTGAAGGTTCTCGATGCTCTGTTTCTCAATGATAGAGGCATAGCTGGTGTCCGCAAGCGGGTCATAAGCGGCTGTCCAGATAGACACCGGATAGGTTTTTGAAAAAAGGCTATCGACTATGTTTCCGGTAGAATCATATATATGGGTCCATTTGATCTGCATCGGGATGCTGGACCCGTCTGTGATCAGGGAATAGGAAGTCGCGGTCCTTCCCCTGATAATGGAAAACTGGTTAACTGCATATTGAACAGAAGGGCTTAGGAAGCCATTTCCATATTTTGTACAGCCCGCGATCGTAAGGGAGCCCAGCGCAAGTACTATGACAATTGGTCGTTTCATCTTATTTAAGAATTGCATGGTACTTCGTTTATTGTTTGGTTCCGTAAAAAAATAAGACGTGAGAATTATCCAGGGCATTCAAATATCCATTCTGGGTAGCAATGCCAGAAGTAACGCACAGTGTCCTCGCACCTATTTGTGCGGTGATGGAATCTGCAGGTGTGGAAGGTGATACCGAGTAATGGTACCAAAGCTGTGTGTAGTATACCACCTGGGGGACACTTGATACAATGGAATTATAGCCCAGGTTCGTGTTCTTTGTATATTCATACGATACAACAGCCGTGTCGCCGCTTAGCGCCGTAGGATATGCGACTCCATCACTGGACAAAACAGTGAAGGGCAACGGTTGATCCACGAAATACATCAGCAGGGAATCCTTTGTACCATTGATATTATTTTTCACATAGTAGATCAGGGAGTCCAGGCCAAACTGCGCATATGGATTGACAAGCTGATCGGCAAGGGTCCTGCTTTCCAGATAGTTATAAATCGAATAATCCGAAGGCGCGAAAAAGGTCGAATTCATCTGATTAACCTGGGCCTCGATTCCCGCAGAATCAATGAGCATGATCAGGGTGTCATACAGAGGGTTTCCTTTCAACACATCATAAGTAAGGGTGTTCTTATATACTTGCGCCTCTGTTGTGCCTCCGAGGATATAGTCTTTTTTCTTACAGGAAAAAATCAACAGAAAGGCGACACAAATGAGGGATATATGGACGATATAAATCTTTTTCATAAAAATCATGTTGTATTCAGAAATAGGATCTCTTATTTATGAACCGCCCAGTAGGGGTTCTGTGTCAATAATTTGTCTTCCGGAAACAGCGTGGTCATATCGAGAGGCCAATAATACCCCTTGTTGGTGGTGCTCAACCGCCCGTCGCTGGGATATCCTACATACTCGAGCCACCCTTGTGTATATTCCGTCCTGATCAGGTCGTAGTACCATTCTCCTTCACCAATAAATTCCCTCCCTCTTTCCATCACACATTCATCAACCATGTCATACGAATCGTTGATGCCCTGGTAAGAAGTAATTCCTGCGCGGTTCTCCGTCATCGCCAGGTCGGCCTGCGCACCTGCAAGATTTCCTTTATAGGCCAGCGCTTCCGCATCCAAAAGATACATGTCCGAAAGACGGAATATTACCAGATCATTGTTGATATAGGGATATGACTCCGTACTCGGTGTTTGAAAAGCGAAATTGGCATATTTTAACAACATATATCCGGCAGGGTCACCATTGGAAGCGGGAACCAGGCTAAGTATAGCGTTGTATCTCGCATCGGTCGTATCGGTGAACAACGTATTGTCGATCAACCCCCCTGAGGGCGCAATCCAGCAATTCGCATTTTGATTGCCGACGATGGGGCCTTTTAAAAATGTACCAAAGAAACTAAACTGAGCTTCCGCCCAACTTCCCTGACCCTGAAAATTAGGATCGTTGTCATTATAGGTCATCGCCAATTCAAAAATGCTTTCCAGGGAAGATTGCCCTTTCCATATGTTCGTATAGGTGGCCATGGGCTCAAGGCTATACCCTCCCGCATTTATGACCTGTTGGCAATAGGCGTGTGTACTATCATACTGGTGCATCCAGGCGTATATATGGGCGATCAATGCGCAGGCGCTTCCTTTGTTCGCCCTGACGGATTTAGTAACGTCTCCAGCCGCATAGGAGAAGATGCCCGCTGCCTTCTTTAAATCGATCAGGCAACTGTCCAGCACCTGGTTCTCTGGAGTCCTTGCAACAGGTGGGATCTCTCCGAAATCTACGTCATTGTATACAGTAGTTACATACACTGGGTCGCCCCAGATACGGATCATATAAAAATAAGCATAGGCCCTCATAAACCACGCCTCCGCCAGATAGTTATCGCGAACGGACGCACTGGCAAAATCAGACAGCGGCATCTGTGGAATATTAGTCAACATCAGGTTTGCCTGAGAGATCAATGAATAGAACCTTGACCAGTTTTGCAGGTCAGGTTCAAAGTAGGGGACATAGGAAAAATCAAACGGAGGGTTATAGCTTGATTCTACAGCATCCAAATTCCATTGAGTGGCATTCGGAAGGAAGGTTCCCGTCGTCAGATCTCCATTTATAAAAAATGAATTGCTGCTTCTTACACAGCTCCTTAGTTGTCCGTAGAGTGCAAGCGCAGCTTGCTCCACTGACTCCTGTGATGTCCAGAACTGTGCGCCGTAGGTGGCATCTACAGGCGCCTGATAGAGATACTTATGGCATGAGGTACATATAACGATACAACTCGCCGCCGCGATTATGATCAATTTTTTTACTAAACGACTTTGCATAGCTGATTTTTTCCTGGATAAACTAAAATTGTATATCAATTCCAAAAGTCACTTCTCTGGGGACAGGGTACAGCCCACCCGTGTAGACTCCTAACTGGTCAACCGACTCAGGGTTAGGTAGGTTGGCCTTTTTAAACGTGTATACATTGTACATGAGCGCGTAAACCTTGAGGCCATTTATCTTCGCCTTTCGGATCCACTGTCCGGGGATATCATATCCTAGCACGAGTTGGGAAATCTTGAAATAGCTTCCGTCCTCGTTGAACATCGTGCTAAACGGAAAGTATTGATAGTAATATCCTTCAAAAGGATTGATAGAAGGGAAATTGGCCTGGTAGTTCGCTTCGGATTTGGCTTTCTGAGGAGTCCAGTAATTGATTCCCCTCAAATCAGGCAGCCTGCTGGAGGCAAAGCTGTAAATGCCATTCCCCGCCAGTGCATTAAACTGTTGTTGTTCAAAAGTATTCACCACCGTCCTCTTCCACGTAAATGCCCCGACGACGGTCAGAGAGAACCCTTTGTAGGTAAAATCATTTACCCATCCACCAGTGACCTTTGGATTAGGGTCGCCTGAAGGAATGGCGTCCCCGTATTGATTGCCATTATCTTCCCCTGTCCATACATCTCCGATATGATTGACGTCTACCCAGATAGGATCGCCTGGCTGCACCGTATGGTTTCCCTTAAAATAGGTGATGCTGTTTCCGGTCAGCGGGTTGAAGGGTATCTGGCTTTGCTTGTTATAGACTCCCGCGTATTGCATCTGGAACATTTCGTAAATGGGCTGTCCCACTTCAAATACCCTGGTGATGCCGTTATAATCGTCAATAGTGAAGGTCCGGTTATTGTTAGGCAGCTTTGCAAGCGCATTTTTGTTATAAGATATAGTTAGTTGTGTATGCCAGGAAAGGGGACTTTTCCGGGTAAGGATCTGCGCCCCGAAAGTGATGTCCATGCCCCTGTTATCGACCCATAAATCGTGGGCATTAAACGTGAGGCTGCTAAACCCTGTATAAAATGGCAATTGAAAATTGAAATAGTCATCCTTGGAAACCTTGTCGTAAAAGTCTACGGTCAGGTTGACCCTGTTATCGAGAAATTGGGATTCAAAGCCTACATCCTTTTGCGTGGTCTTTGCCCAGGTCAGGTTATCCTTGTCCAACCCATTCGTATAACTCGGAGCGATAGCAGGGGCGCCATTATAAGTGCCATATAACGAGTAGGTGTTATAAGGCGCATAGAAATCTGGCGACTGTGACCCTGATATCCCCCAGCTTCCCCTTACTTTAAGAAAGGAAATAGCATTCTTAAGAGGGGCCATGAACTTCTCATCTGAGATAATCCAGCCGGCGCCTACCGCTGGGAAATAACCCCATTTGGAATCATTCCCGAACCTTGACGAAGCGTCAGCCCTGTAGGCTGCGTAAAGCAGGTATTTATGATCCAGGTCATACTGGGCTTGTCCAACGAAAGACAAGGTGGCATCAGCTTTATAGTCAGAGCTTCCATAGATATCTGGTTGGGGAACACCCGACACAGTTTGAATCTGATCGGAGGCTGTGTTTGTACCGCCTATGGTATTCAGATTAGATACATCCGCATTGAATTGCTGGGAAGCCGTGATCGCAAACGTATGGTCATGGTTACTTGCCGTATGGAGCGTCTTACTAAAATTAAGGTTGTTTGTCAGAAAATAAGTGGAGTAAAGGCTTTTGTCGGATTCGGCAACGGAGGGCACCGCGACGCCCTGACCTCCTGACAAAAGGATTTGGTTCTCATTGGACGGCTTGAAATAATCTTTACTGGATGAAATGATATTGGTCGCTCCCTGGAAACTGTATTTCAAAAAAGGAGCGATGGTATAGTTCAAGCCAATTGATGCCATATATTGATCATCAATATTCCTGTTCCTTAAACTGGTGTACCCACCGGAAAAATTAGACGTATCATATGCCGTGAGCCGATAAAAAGAAGAAGGCTGGTTGGTGCCGTCAAAGGGAGTATTCGCATCCGCATTTCCATAAAACTTCTGTCCCCTTTGCCTGTCCCCTTTCGACATAGATACGATCACCTGGCTATTGAGTTTTGAACTGATCTTGAAATCAAAATTGCCCCTCATACTATACCGCTGGTAACCGAACTGCTGGATGATCCCTTCTTCGTTATAGTAGTTCATGCTCACCCGGTAGTTCACATTATCATTGGCGGCCGACATCGTAAGGTCCACGTTCTTCGTGCTGGCTGCCCGGTAAAATAATCCCTGCCAGTTAGTGGCGTTGTTGAAATAAGGGTTTAGGCTGTCGGTAAGCATTTGCGGCAGTGTCTGCATCTCTGTATAAGTGCCATATTGCTGAAGGATGTCCATTTTCTCCGAGCGTTCCTCGGCACCCGTCGCGGTAGGTAATAACGGTGGAACGATGGTGACGCCGCCATACATATTCACTCTAAACTCCGGCCGGTTGGAGCGGCCGCGCTTCGTTTTTATATAAATAACTCCATTTGCTCCCCGCGATCCCCAGGCAGCAGTGGCAACTGCATCTTTTTGAATATCAATCGACTCGACATCGTTGATATTGATCCCTGCCAGGTAATTGGTTCCCGTAAGGTCATTGTTAGCGTTGCTGATATCTTCGGGATTAACGGGCACACCGTCTATCACATATAACGGTCCACTGAGCGCTTGCGCCTGACTAATATTTGGATCATTGCCTATATTCGTATTGACCCTCGTATTCCCGCGTACAACTACTGTAGGAGCCACCCCAGGCTCCCCTGTAGTTATCTGCACATTAAGGCCTGCTACTCGACCTTGAAGCGCTGCATCCACGCTGGCGACAGGCATATTTTCTATATCCTTGCCGCTCACAGAAGAAATAGCCGCTGTTGTATTCCTGCGGGATTGCGCTTGTGTACCCACAATGACCACATCTGACAACTTGTTCCGATTCTCCGGCTTCAAGACTATCTGCATTTCCGCAGCTCCCTTTACCTTCATCTTTTGGCCCGCATAGCCAATATAAGAGAATTCAAGAGTAGCCGTTTCGTCCTTGACCCTGATGGAAAAGCGGCCGTCTTTATCGGTTGTGGCTCCCCTTTTTGAAGACGACTCTCTAATGGAAACCCCTTCAATTGGCTTTCCCTGCTCGTCTTTTACCGAACCTGATACTGTGATAAGTGCGGTTTGTGCATGCAGGGATGGAGGGAAATGACAAAGGACAATACACAGCAGTAGAATCAATGTTTGCTTCATGCTATCACGTTAGTTTTGGTTAAACAATTCCCTTACCCACCCTTTATAGGCAGATAGTAAGATGATCCGATCTTAATCAATAAAATGTGGAGGGTAAGGGACTTTTGAATCAATTTTCTAAGCGAAAAATAAGTTAATTATTTAAATGGTTAACACGGCCCCCATTGGTAAAAAAGAATTTCTGATTGTGCAAACGGTTGAAAAACCATTTTCAACCGTTTGCGCAAATTTTAAAAAAACTTTAAGGTTTGGGGAAGAAGAGAGCGAAAATGCCAGTTGTCTCCTGAAATGCCGAAGATCCTGTTCTTGCGCAATCGATTGTACTGTTAAACTTCGTTAATTTCTCTTTAAAGTTAATATCCGAAGTCGGCGGTTATCATATCATAAAATTTAGCGCAACCGTTTGAACCGTCGTATCAAACGGTTGCGCAACTGCCGTCACCGTCGCCCTTCGCAAAATGTAAAAAACTAATCCACTTAACTATATATCTTAACAAAACCCTTTTATTTGAAATCAGTTATATGAAGAAAATTTTACCCTTACTATTGCTTACATTTTTATGGACCCTTGCAATCCATGCCCAAACCACTAAAAAACAAATGGCGAGCGATACTGCTCACATTAGAGAAGAGGACGGGGAAAATGAAGATATTGAAACTGCTTTGGAACACGCCAAGCAAAAGTGGTTCAAACTAATGCAAAAGCCCAATGCAGATTATTTTAAAGTAAAAAGCAAATTCGACCGCTACTTTAGAAAACATCCTTTGGAGGGCAGCGCCCCAAAGGAATTTGGCCTTGAGTGGTTAAAGACTAAACTGTTTTATTTGGACAGAAAGGGCCGCGTACAGCCGCCTCCTGCGTTTGACTATAATAAAATGGAACCCGGTTCCAGCCCCTTTCCTTCGAGTGTCACTGATACTACAGCCGGGGATTGGCATATGTTAGGGCCCAGCAACGTTTCCTATGTGGGCGCCGGTGTCGGCAACAATGGCGGCTATGGATACTGTGTGCGCATGGATCCGACCAATCCCAACAAACTATTCATAGGTTTTGTCACCGGGGGGCTTTGGGTAAGCGCAGACAATGGCAATTCTTGGCATTTGTCGGACGCCAATATGCCCCAGAATAATTATTACGATATTGACGTGTGCCGGGCCAATAACAATATCGTATATGCGATAAGCAACTCCGCGGTTATCAAGTCCACTGACGGCGGAATGAGCTGGAACGCCACGGCGATGAACAGCTCTAACTATACAGGTCAGGCCTATGATATAGCGGCTTCGCCCACTAATCCTAATGTAGTGCTGGCCAGGTGGGGGTTAAACGTCTACAGATCAATAGATGGCGGTGCTTCCTGGTCTGTCGTGACTTCGGGTCTCCAAAATTTCAGCATATGGGATAGTAATCTTAACAGCGAAATCCTGGACTGGGATATCAACCATTCCAATATCGCTTACTTCACAGATCGAAGTGACAATCAGAATTATGTAAACGTATATAGATCTCTTGACTCGGGAGCGACTTTCAATCTGTTCAGCACGCTCACTATTCCTGATACGGTTTCGGCAGGAAGCATTACGGGATGGTCTAAGATTTCCACGGCGACCAATGATACCTCTTCCATGTACGTATTTATCGGCAGTGGGCAAAACTCTTATGGCCATGAGGCTGCTCATTTGTTCAAGCTCGACATCCGTACGGGAAACATTTTGCTTCAACGCATTGACATGATCAATGGTTTGGATCAAAGCTATGGTTCGTCCAGCGCCCTGGTGCACGGCGACATGGCTATGGACATCACCAATGAAAACAATATTGTATGGGGCTCCTATAGCCAGCAAAATGCCTATTACTCGCTTGACAACGGCGTCACTTTTTCCCCTTCCACCACTACATTGCATGCTGACCTTCGAAGCATATACGTGATGAATGGAAAGGTGATCCTAGGTACAGACGGTTCAACGGTTATTTCAACAGACAGCGGAAACAATTTCACCATCGCTTCCAACGGCATTTCCAATCATGAACTCTGGGGCTTTGGTTCGGCCTTCAATTCCGATATATTGGCCGCAGGTTGCAACCACGGCCCGTTAATGATCCGCGATTATGCAGCACCGGGGGGGTGGTATACCGTCCTCGGGGCCGATCAGGGCAATTCTGATTTTAATCCGTTGGACAGCGTTACTGCTTATTCCCAGGGATATGATTCCTACCATGTAACACGGACAGGCATTAAAACCTTTACAAACAGCTCACAGGAACTGGATCCCGGGGGCATTTACAGTTATTTCAACACGATGGAGTTCCATCCGAATCTCTATCACACCTTAATTACCCACCACGCAGGCCAATATCCAAGCTATATACCACAGGCGACAAAAAATATCTGGAAGAACTCCCTGATCAGGAGCGACGACAATGGAATAACTGTCAACGTGGTATATACATTTCCCGCCCAACTCTTCCGGGAAAAGATATGCATGAGTGATACCACCCGTATCTATACCGTAGTAGGGCTTTCGAATAACAGTTTAATGAGAACAGAGGATGCCGGTGCAACCTGGACCAATATAACACCCCCGGCATCCATTACCACTACTGCGGTAACAAACATCTCGGATATCGCGGTGAGCGATGTAAACCCCAATGAAATCTGGGTGACCTATTCCGGCGTTCAAAATACCTGCCAGGTCCTCCATTCAACAGATGGTGGCGTAAGCTATACCAATCTTACAACCCCCATTCTTACCAGCAACCCTGTGACTAAAATTATTTTCCAGAGGGGCACCAATGGTGGGGTGTACGTAGGCAATGAAGCCGGGATATTTTACAGGAACGATTCTATGCCCAATTGGGTCCCATTAGGGCAGGGGCTTCCCCAGATGGATAAGCGCTTCATGTTCATAAATTATGCCGAAGGAAAACTTCGGATCGGTACCGACCGGGGCGCCTGGGATCACAACCTGTATGAGCACTCCTCTACCAGGGCGCAGATATCAGCCAGTAGCGACAGGCCCAATTGCCAATCTCCCACCGTCCAATTCAGGGATTATAGCGTCGCAAGTAATGGGGGCAATGGCGTGACCTACGCCTGGAGTTTCCCGGGAGGAACCCCAGACACATCCAATGCTCAAAATCCGCTTGTCAGTTACATGGGCAGCGCCAATGCCGGGCTTCATGATGTAAGTTTAACGGTTACTGACCAGTACGGAACGAGTACACAAAAGTTGCCCAATTTTATATATTATGATAATACCAATTGCTGCCAGGGTCCGCCCTCCGGATGGCAATTGGTGAATATCGGGGGAACATCCCTTTCTACTGCCGGAGAACTATGCTACACGCCTGATAATGGAAATTTTAAAATTACAAGTAATTTATCCGGATTCAGCGATCCGAACGACAGTGTTCCATTTGTTTATCAAACGATGGCGGGCAATAACATGCAGATCGTGGCTCGCGTAAAAGATGTATCCTCTACGTATAATTATGGCGGGGGTATCATGATCCGAAATTCGTTATCCCCCAGCGCCGCATTCGTATTTCTAAATTCACTGGACACCAGGGGAATATTTGATTTATACAGGTTATCAGACGGGGGCGGTACAAACTATCAGGATGTCACTGCTTTGCCTATGCCTATGTGGTTGAAGCTGGTAAAGTATGGCAACACGGTTAATTCCTTTTATTCTGCCGATAGCATATCATGGGTCCCCTACCATACCTATACCTTCGCATCGCTTAACGATACCGTTTACGTAGGCCTGTCAGCAAGCGGAAGCGGCTGTGTCACCGACATCGACAAATTAACCGTGGGCCACGTACCACCCTGCATTGGAGGGTCCGTGAATGGATGCCCCGCTTACGATACCATTCCAGGCCACGCCATTGATTTTTACGATTACAGTTATATAGGCGTCCCTTTAAGCGCCCCTTCCACCAACAATTTCACCATCACCGGATGGATAAAACCCCAGGGTACATTGGGTTCACAGTCATCCATCCTGGCATGGGATAATGGTTATTTTTATATGGGTCAAAATAATGACAACCAATTGGAATACGTCTGGAACTCCGGCAATCCTTCCAATACATGGAACAGTGGTCTTTTCGTGCCGGCGGATAAATGGTCGTTTGTGGCAATGGTCGTTCACCCGGACCGCGCCAAATTATATTTAAATGACCAGGTTGCTACAGACACAACCATTCAGGGAATGTCAATTGTTGGTAATTGCTATATGGGCAATTCAAACCAGGGTGGAGGATATTTCCTGGGGCAAATGGATGAGCTGACGGTTTGGAATCGCGCACTATCTACCCATGAGATCGATAGTCTGAGGCATTTGACCAAAGAAAAATTAGCCAATCCGGCGAATGCAAGCCGTGATTCTTCACTGATTGGATATTTCCAATTCAATGACAGCCTTTCCGCTTCCAGTTATAACCAAGTTGACAGCATTCCGTTTAATTTTGGATATGGAGCGAATAAGTTGCTGTCTACCGCCCCGGTGGGAGCCGGCTCCAGTAGCTTTCAAACGATCAGTGGCCCGGGTAACTATTCGTTTGACAATACGGGAATAACACTTACCCTCCCAGCATCGGGCGCTTATCCTCACGGGGATGTCTGGGTAAGCAAAATCAACCAGTTGCCTGACCAATACCCGCATTCTACGTTATTGCCCAATGCGTACTGGATCATTGATAACTATGGGCTGGATAGTTCGTTTTCAAAAGCGGTTTCTTTGCAAATAGACAAGGCCATCGACATTTCTACGGCCGGGCTTGCTTCTCCCGGCACCTTTAAATTGTATAGGCGCCTGACCAATGCAGAGGGTTGGACATGGGGCGGCCCCATCAACAGCGCATCCAGAGCCATTCCTGGAACACCGGGTAATTTAATTTTCAGGTATCCAAATATTACCAGTGAAGGACAGTTATTTGTAAACGGAGGTATACAGGCGCCCCAACCTGACTCTGTTGCAGGCAAAGCTTTGGATTTGACGCCATCGGGTGATCCGGTAATCCCACTTTCGCCGATACCTATTAACAGCAATACATTTTCGATCATGCTATGGGTGAAGCCGCTGGGGTTACAAATCCCCTTCTCGCAAATCATTTCCAGCAACACTCCTAATTCCTACTTTGGGATCGGCTTTGGCTTCCCCGGTTATACCAATAACCTGAACCTCGTATTCACAAGCAACGCCATACCCTACGGGCAGTTAAGCAATATCAACCTGGTGGCTGACCAATGGAACCATGTAGCCCTGACCTATTCGCCCGATTCGGTAAGTATATTCCTCAACGGCGGCACCCCATGGACTTTTCCGGCAGCCTCCAGTAATACGCCCTCCGGCTTCCCTCCTATCGACCTTTCTGAAGCCGCTGTGACCATCAATGCAGATATACATGCCCAATTGGGTAATTTCAAAGGTCAGATTGATGAAGTCAGTTTTTATGACTACCAGTTAAGCCAACAGCAGATCCGTGAGAAGATGCACCTCACTAAAACACCTGAAACAGAAACAGGTCTTGTGGGCTATTACCAGTTTAACCAATATGACAGTCAGACCGACACCTTGTACGACGCCATGGGCTATGGAACGCCTTCCCCCGTTCCAAGTGTCAGCATTACGGCTTCAACAGCCCCTGTAGCAGCCGGAACCAGCTTCCGCCTCCCCAATGTTACGTCGCCCGGAGCCTACGATTTTACCGGTACGGGGATGACCCTCACCTTTCCCGGCCCGGTCGTACCCAACGGCGAAATGGTAGTAAGCAGGCTCAACAGTTTACCCGATAGTTTGCCAACCGGTTATCAGCCCGTGGGCAATCAATATTGGATCGTTCACAACTGGGGAAGTAATGCCAATTTCACAGCGCTCGCTTCTATGCAGTTAGACAGTCTTTCTATAAAAACAGATCAGTCAGAAGCTCCCCGTGCGCTGAAACTGCTGGAACGGGGCTCTCCAAACGAATATTTTAGCAATTGGGTATCGGGGTGTATTGCAGACGCTCATAGCTCAGGGACCGAAGGATCTGTCACTTTCAGCAGTAGTTGTGGTATCGATAGCGTGGGGCAATTTTTGGTCGGCAGTTTCGACACGTCCTCCTGTCCCGCTGTTACACTGAGTAACTTCTCCGTCCAAAAACAGCAGGGTCTGGCGCAGTTACAATGGGACGTACCACAAGAAGCCGGGCTCACCAACTATGTAATTGAACGGAGCGAAGACGGAAAGACTTATAGCGTTGCTGGAATAGTAAGTGCCACAAATAGCCAGCACTATTCGTTTACTGACGGTCAGCAGTTGAACAGCCACAACTATTATCGTTTGAAAATGGAAAAAAAGGATGGGGGATGCTGCTATTCATATGTGGTATCTATCGACCTCGACGCCCTTGTCAGAATTACTCCTAATCCCGTCCTCTCAACCCAGACCTTAAGGATACAAAATCTGGATAATATCGAGATACAACTAACACTCTACCTGTCTGATGGTCAAAAATACAGGACGTATACAGTTGCACCTGGTGGAATAATAGAAGTGGCTAATTTACCAAAAGGCTTCATCTTTTACGATGCCCATGATGCTCGCGGAAAAAATGCCGCTGGTGTGGAAATTGTGCTTTAGGCCACACATTCGCTGAAAAAATGTCCCGGCTGTTAAAACGGTCCGGGGCATTTTTTTTAGCAGATAATCCATTTGCGCAACCGATTGCATTCTTTTTTCATGTTATTTTCTTATTAAAGTTGATTTTTGTCCATACAACCGACTGCCATGGAACAAAAACTGCCCACCATCAAGGAGATCGCCCTCCGTTTAAATATATCTGTTTCAACGGTTTCGAGGGCCTTGCACAATCACCCCCGGATAGGTCTTAGAACCAAGATGCAGGTCCAGAAGCTGGCAAAAGAGCTGAACTACGAGCCCAATACCCTGGCTATCTCCTTCAAGCAGAAGAAATGGTATACGATTGGAGTCATCCTTCCGGAGCTGAGCGAACAGTTCTTCTCCCAGGCCATCAGTGGTATAGAAGACGTATCCACCTCCCAGGGGTATAATGTGCTCATCGGACAATCCCATGAATCGGTGGATAGGGAAAAAGTACTTGTGGAAACCTTCCGCAAGCATCGGGTGGATGGCATCATCCTCTCCGTGTCCAAAAATACCGAAGACTACGGGCACCTTGAAATACTGGAGAACTACAATATTCCCGTGGTCTATGTGGACCGTATACCCAAGGGACGGCCTACCCATTCTGTCAGCAGCAATATTGCATCGGGTGCCGAACTAGCGGTTAACTTCCTGATCGAAAAAGGGCACAAGCGCATTGCCCTGCTCAAAGGGCCCAGTAGCCTCATCGCCAGTGAGCAAAGGCTCGAAGGGTACAACATCGCTTTGCAGAAACATAAGATCAAAGGGGATCCTGCACTGGTCAGGGAGATTGACCTCTCCACGCCGGGAACCCAGGAGGCCATCGCCGCCCTACTGGCACTCAAACAAAGGCCTACAGCTATCCTCTGCTTTAATGACTATGTTTGTCTGGATGCCATACAATATGCCCGCAAAGAAAAGATCCGTATCAATAAGGACATCAGCTTCGTAAGTTTCGTCAACCTGCCCATCTGCAATTACCTGGACGTCCCTCCCCTGGCCTCCGTAGAACAGCACCCTTATCAGCAAGGACAGTTGGCGGCAGAAATGCTCCTCGACATTATCGAAAAAAGAAAAGACGCTGCAGAAATCAAGCCTTTAGTGCTGGACGCCGAATTAAGGATTTTCTGACCTATCTTCATATCACATTAAATTTTTTATGTTCTCCATACAAGAAAAATCGGTTATCGTTACCGGTGCTGGCAGTGGCATCGGAAAAGCCATTGCTACCTGCTTTGCACAAAACGGGGCTACCGTTCACCTGGTCGATCTGAATGCAGGGGCATTGGACCAGGCCCTGATAGAAATCGGGCCATCTAATGGTAAAGCCTTTATTTACCCTTGCAATGTCTCCAACCAGGATGCTGTGTCTGAAGTCATCTCCCAGGTACTCGCGCATTCCGGTGCGATCGATGTCCTGGTCAACGCTGCAGGCATTGCCCACGTCGGCACGTTAGAATCCACGTCTGAAGAGGATTTTGACCGGGTATACGCCGTCAATGTAAAAGGCGTCTACAACATGATGAGGGGGGTGATCGGGACAATGAGGGCCCGTCAAAAGGGCGTTATCCTGAACATCGCTTCCATTGCGTCATCCGTGGGTATCCCCGATCGCTTCGCCTATTCTATGAGTAAAGGCGCCGTGCTGACGATGACGCTTTCCGTAGCAAAGGATTATATAAGCGAAGGCATCCGCTGCAATTGCGTCTCCCCTGCACGCGTGCATACGCCTTTTGTTGATGGATTTATTACAAAGAACTACCCGGGAAAGGAAGCGGAGATGTTTGAAAAATTGTCCAAGACCCAACCTATAGGACGCATGGCGGAACCTTCAGAAGTCGCCGCCCTCTCGCTCTATCTGTGTTCGGACGAGGCCAGTTTCATCACGGGCTGTGACTACCCTATTGACGGCGGATTTATACGACTGAATAACTAGAAAAACATAGCGCAATGCAACTGATTCGATTTGGAGAACCCGGCCGGGAAGCGCCCGGTGTATTACTGGCAGGCAAACGGTATGCTACCGGCGCCTTCGGAGAGGACTATACGGAAGCCTTTTTCGCTTCCGGAGGAATTGACCGCCTTAGACAATGGATATCCGGGCATAAAGATACCCTTCCGGAAGTGGATGCGAAGGAGCGCTGGGCCTCCCCCATCGTCCGTCCGTCCAAGATCGTCTGTATAGGATTGAACTACGTGGATCACGCCAGGGAGACCAAAGCCGAACCACCCAAGGAGCCGATCCTGTTCTTTAAATCCACTACCGCCCTTTGCGGTCCCTATGATCCGGTGCTGATCCCCCGGGGCAGTGAGAAGCTGGATTGGGAGGTGGAACTCGTCGTTGTCATTGGTAAAAAGGCCAGCTACGTATCCGAAGCGGACGCCCTGGGATATGTAGCCGGGTATTGCCTGCACAACGACTACAGTGAGCGCGCCTTTCAGATAGAACGGGGCGGACAATGGGTAAAAGGCAAGAGTTGCGACACCTTCGCTCCCCTGGGGCCTTGGCTGGCAACGCCTGATGAGATGCCTGATATAAAAGAATTACGCCTTTGGCTGACGGTGAACGGGAAAATCTTCCAGGACGGGAACACCCATAATATGATATTCGACGTGCCCTTCCTGGTTCATTATATCAGCCAATTCATGACCCTCCTTCCCGGAGACATTATTTCTACCGGAACCCCCGCAGGAGTCGGCCTGGGATTCAATCCCCCGGTCTATCTGAAAGAAGGAGATGTGGTTGAATTGGGGATCGAAGGGCTGGGAAGTTCCCGGCAGGTAGTCAAGAAGCTTCCTTAAAGAGCGACGGCATATATTAAGCGAAAAAAGCGGGCCTCCGGCCCGCTGCCCGAATGGCCATCATAAGTGCTTTTTTCGCCGTGGGGCTAAATTCCAAAAGGGGCCCCACGGCGAAAAAAAAAGAGGCGGGCTTTTCAGCACCGCCTCTTTCATATATCCAAACTTGAAAAATTATCCGAGTTTCTCTACCTGCATGTAGTTTAATTCTACAGGGGTAGCGCGGCCGAAAACCTTCACCGCTACTTTCAATTTCTTCTTTTCGTCATTTACCTCTTCAATCACTCCGTTAAAGTCATTGAACGGTCCGTCAATGATCTTAATCGTCTCGCCGACTATGAACGGTTCACTCATCGTGACACCCGTATCTGACATTTCATCCACCTTACCCAGCATCTTGTTGACTTCAGCTTTGCGTAAGGCGATAGGGTCTTCTTTACCCAGGAAATGGATCACATTAGTGGTATTCTTAATGGCATCTCTGAGATCGTCATTTAACTTGCCTTCCAGTACTTCAATCATTACGTAACCAGGATAAAAGTTCCTTTCACGCATCACTTTCTTGCCATTCTGCACCTTGTATACCTTCTCCATCGGCAGGAAAACCTGCTTTACGAGGTCGCTCCATCCGCTTCTGGAAATTTCCTTGTCAAGGTATTCCTTTACCTTACGCTCTTTCCCACTGACTACTCTGAGTACATACCATTTGGTATCCTCTTTTTGTTCCTTTATTTCCTCGGTTACTGCTTCCATTCTTTTTCTTTAAATGATTGAGTAAAAGAATTGCAAGATCTTGGAAATGCCTGCGTCCATAACCCACACCAAAAAAGTGATCAAAGCGGTTGCCGCCAGCACGATGGTAGTGGATTGCTGCAACTGGGCCCAGGTAGGCCAGGTGACTTTTTCGACCAGTTCACGGTATGAATCGGTGCAATATTGGGTTATCTTATTCATTTTCAGCCTCTTATAACTATTTTCTTAATCCTATTAGCACGGGCTCGCGGATTCGAACCACGATCAAAGGTTTTGGAGACCTCTATTCTACCATTGAACTAAGCCCGTATTCCTTATCCTTAATAATTCAATAGTCATTGGTCAATGGGAAGAGCAAATTACTCATTTTCCACGACTAATGACTATTGAAATGTATAGATAATTACTTCAGGATCTCTGTCACCTGACCGGCACCTACGGTACGGCCACCTTCACGGATAGCGAACTTCAACCCTTTTTCCATAGCGATCGGGGCGATCAGTTTCACTGTCAGGGAAGTGTTATCACCAGGCATAATCATTTCAGTACCAGCGTTCAACTCTACTTCACCAGTTACGTCAGTCGTACGGAAATAGAACTGAGGACGGTATTTGTTGAAGAACGGCGTATGACGGCCACCTTCTTCCTTGCTCAGTACGTAAACTTCCGCTTTGAATTCAGTATGGGGAGTAATAGACTTAGGCTGGCAAATAACCATACCGCGACGGATATCTTTTTTATCGATACCGCGAAGCAACAAACCTGCGTTGTCACCGGCCTGACCTTCATCCAACAATTTCTTGAACATTTCAACACCCGTTACAACGGAAGTCAAAGGCTCGGGGATCAATCCTACGATTTCAACACCTTCACCCACTTTCACCTTACCGCGCTCGATACGGCCGGTAGCCACAGTACCGCGACCAGTGATAGAGAACACGTCTTCAACAGACATCAGGAAGGGCAGATCAACCGGACGGGGAGGCAGGGGAATATAAGTATCCACAGCGTCCATCAGATCATCAACAGCCTTGATCCATTTTTCTTCACCAGCGAGTGCGCCGGTAGCAGAACCCTGGATGATCGGTGTATTATCACCATCGAACCCGTAAGAGCTCAACAGTTCGCGAATTTCCATTTCTACCAGTTCCAGCAATTCCGGATCGTCTACCAGGTCAACTTTGTTCATGAACACGACGATACGGGGTACACCTACCTGGCGGGCCAGGAGGATGTGTTCCTTAGTCTGGGGCATAGGACCGTCGGTCGCAGCCACCACTAAGATAGCACCATCCATTTGGGCGGCACCGGTGATCATATTCTTAACGTAGTCAGCGTGACCGGGGCAGTCCACGTGCGCGTAGTGACGGGCAACCGTCTGATACTCAACGTGTGCAGTATTGATGGTGATACCACGCTCTTTTTCTTCCGGCGCCGCATCAATTTCATCATACTTTCTTACTTCCGCCATACCTTTTGCCGCTAGGATAGTTGTAATAGCAGCAGTCAAGGTAGTTTTACCGTGGTCAACGTGACCAATGGTACCAACGTTAACGTGGGGTTTCTCCCTCTTAAAGGTCTCTTTTGACATTTTTATCGTTTTTAAATTGTGTTTTAAATTTTAAAATCCCCTTGGCATTAGCCGAGTGGTCAACTTCTTTTATAACTGTACCGGACAAAAACCGGCGTATTCTCTATTTTCCAAAATCCTAAGAGCCGTTAAAGAGAATTGAACTCTTGACCTCTTCCTTACCAAGGAAGTGCTCTACCACTGAGCTACAACGGCTTTTGTCGAACGGACAAGCCATCCCTTAACAGGCTAGAATGTTCACCATTCTCTTGAGCGGAAGACGAGGGTCGAACTCGCGACCTATAGCTTGGAAGGCTATCGCTCTACCAATTGAGCTACTTCCGCTTGAATCCTTTTGAATCCTTAAAAAACTGGTGGGCAGGATAGGGTTCGAACCTATGTACTCGTAAGAGAACAGATTTACAGTCTGTCGCCTTTAACCACTCGGCCACCTGCCCAAATCATTCGTTATGTCAAATCGTAGTTCAACCTACACTTCTGAGCCACTTGTCGGGATCGAACCAACGACCTGCTGATTACAAATCAGCTGCTCTACCAGCTGAGCTAAAGTGGCCTGATCTCGTCTTTTTCCCAACACTTTTTATCGGGCTGTAACGCAATACTGCAAAGAATTTTAAGTCCCGGTAAGCGACGTGTTGTCATTTTCGGGATGGCAAAGGTAAGGGAAAACTTTTAAACCCAAAATTTTGCACAACAAAATTTTGAGAAAGTAACGCATTCTCTAAGCCTTGTCATTCATGCATATAACTGCACAATTCCGGAGGCAGATTCCGGTGGGCAGACCGGCTTTGTGGAATAAGGGAGGAATGGAGGGGAAAGAAGGGACTACTACAAAATTTTGGAGGCCATCCTGCAATGAATTCATTTTCAGAATGGCCCCCAAAAGCCTCATTCGAAGGTGATTCGGCCAAGGGCCGGGATCACTTATATGGAATTAGGCACTGTAATAGGTTCCAGGATTTCTATGGAGACCAATGGCTTTTGTTTTTCCTTTTGACGCTTGATCTGGGTTATGATAGATTCCATAGCATAATCGAAAGAAGCTTCAAACGATTTGGAAGATTGCTTTACAAAAAATTCGTGTCTCGGAACGTGTACTTTTATCTCGGCTATCTTGTCCTTGATCTGATGAACCACATTATCCAGCTTCAGGAAAACCTCGATTTTCGTTATTCGGTCATGGAAATTATTCAACTTTCCTACCTTCCGGCTAACATGGTCCAACAACTTGGTGTCTGCTTCAAAACGCACAGTTTGAATGTTTACGTTCATAACGATCACATTTTTTTAAGTGAACAATAGATCTAAAATACCTTGTGGGCGGGAGGCCCACTACAAAGAACTTCGGTGCGCAAATACCCTGTAGAACACAGGATGCTAGCGCTCTATTAAGGTAAATCAACCCGGTTGTTCTGCCAAAAAATAACGTTGCTATTTTGCTAAAATCGAAACTTTTTTTAGGGGTGCTTTTCCCACGTGGTGAAGCTCCGGAGAAGTTCCGGCATCAGGCTTTGGGGTGAGCCTTTGAAAATGTTTCCTTTAGCTTCTCTATCGTGTTGTGGGTATATACCTGTGTGGCTGCCAGGCTGGAATGCCCCAGCAATTCTTTAACTGCATTCAGGTCGGCCCCATGCTCCAGGAGATGAGTCGCAAATGTATGCCGGAGCACGTGGGGGCTCTTTTTGTCAATGGTGGTGACCAACTGCAGGTATTTGCGCACGACACGGTATACGTACTTGGGATACAATGGCTTGCCCTTTAACCCAACCAATAGGAACTCCTTGTTTGGCGCCTCCATTACCTGCCGTTTAAGGGCCTGGTACCCTAGGACGTTTTGCATCCACTCCTTTTCCAGGGGAATGATCCTTTCCTTGTTCCCCTTACCCAATACTTTCAATACGGATTTGGAGCCATCTACCTGGCCTTCTTTCAATTGCACCAGTTCGCTGAGACGCATTCCGGTTAAATAGAACAGGGCAAGGATAAGGCGATGGGTTTGCCCTTCAAAGCCTTCCGGGAATTCGACGTGCCTGAAAAGGGTTTGAATATCGTTCTCCCCTACAAACGTCGGCAAACGCCGGTTCATTTTCGGGGAAACAATGATGGTCATGGGATTATGAGTGACCGTGCCCTTTCTTAAATGGAATTTAAAATACGATTTCAGGGAAGAGATCTTGCGATTGAGGCTACGCGACTTCAATTGCTTTTCTTTCATGGAGGCCAGCCAGCTCCGGACAAAACCCGAATTGATCTCTTCAGGGTTAGAAATAGCATATTGCTCCTGCAGGTAGGTAAAGCAGGACAGTAAGTCGTCCCGGTAAGACCTGACCGTATGCTGAGAATATCGCTTTTCGAACTGCAGATACGCCAGGAAATCAGCGATATGGGAAGGAATGTCCATAATGGGCATAAAAATATTGATAGCAATAAAGTTAGCTACTTTACTGCTATCAATGCTATATCACCTGGATACTACCCCAAAGACCGGGATAGCAGGGCTTATTTTTCGATTTCTCCGTTAGCCAACTGCTGGCGGTATACGGCTTTCAACACTTCAGTACGACGTTTTACTGAAGGCTTAGTAAACGATTGACGTTCACGTAATTGCAATAGGACGCGCGCCTTCTCAAATTTCTTTTTGTACTTTTTGAGGGCTTTGTCAATGTTTTCGCAATCCTTTGAGTCGATAATCAACATAATAAATGCTCCTTTACTTCTTTTGGGACTGCAAAGATAGTAGTTTTTATAAAAAAATCATTCTTAAATCCCGAATTTTGTGCTCATATGTTTACAGGAATTATAGAATCCCTCGGACGGATCCACAAAATCAGCGCTACAGGCAGCAATAAGACATTCTGGATCAGCTCTCCCCTGTCCTCCGGGTTTAATATCGACCAAAGTGTTTCTCATAACGGAGTCTGCCTTACAGTGGAAGAAGTGAACGGAGACCTGCACCGGGTAACGGCCATCCGGGAAACCCTGGAAAAGACCAACCTTGATTCCTGGGAGGAAGGGACCCTGGTGAACCTCGAGAGGTGCATGCAACTCGGTGGAAGGTTGGACGGACATATCGTTCAGGGTCATGTGGATACCGCAGGCGCCTGCATAGAATATAAAGAAGAACAGGGTAGCTGGGAATACCGCATCCGGTTTCCCGAGTCCTTTGCCACCCTGGTTATCGAGAAAGGGTCTATCAGTCTGAACGGGATCAGCCTGACTATATTTGATGTGGCTAAAGACGCCTTTACCGTAGCTATCATTCCTTACACATACGACCACACCAATATGCAGACCCTGAGATTGGGCGATTCGGTCAACCTTGAATTTGACATGATCGGTAAATACGTCAATCGCTATTCGAGGTTTGGCGCAGGTGCCACCGGTATCGCAGCTACCGGCGCAAGCGTTATCTCATGAGGTACATCTTCCCGTAACCGGACTTAAAGTATTTGTTGGTATTATCCCCCTGGTCGGTAAACTTACCCAATGATTTTCCATTCAGGTTGGTAATGACGCGGTAGAGATAGATGCCGTTGCCCACCTTTTGTCCGAACTGGTCCGTTCCGTTCCATTTGTACTGGGTGATATTGGTACCTATATGCAGGGGGCCCAATTGTGCCTCATTAATCTCTTGTACTACCTTCCCGGTAATGGTCAGGATTTCGATCCGGATCATTTGAGGGATTTCAGACCCGGTAATGGTGAACACAAAGGCCGTAGAAGTCGTAAAAGGATTCGGATAGTTGAATACATTAGAGATCATCGGGGTATTGATCACCCGGAAGGTCACATCGTAACTGAGGCGGCCCGCAGGATTGCCGCTCTCATCCTGGCCATTGACAATCAATTCGTAATTACCGTCTTCTATCAAGGTTGGCGTAAGCAGCACCGAGGCTATATTCTTTCCGGTGGACAGATTGGCCGGCACGAATTTAGCGCTGTCCGTACCCGTTACATACGTGTGCAGGCTCCCGTCAGGGAAGCGCACCTGGATAGAAATCACCGAAGAATCCGTGAGCCCAAGGTAGGGACTGGCATCCTGCAACCGGATCAACACCTGCGGCTTGGCGGAGACGATATCCTGGTTTAGGATATGCACTCCGTCAAAGGTCACATCCAGAGTAGGTTGGTATTGATTCGCCTTGACGTAAAAGGTCTTATACAGGAAGTTATTGTACAGGTATTGTTCTGGCTGATCGTTGTTAGGATTAACGAACAGGTAGAGCGTATTCTTTCCCGTCAGGTTTTGGGTAGGAATGGTATCCATGATATGGACCGAGTCCCCGGAGACCAGCGGCTTCGTTCGCGGAAGGGTATAGGTATGCAATACATTTTGATTATCGGTTACGGTCAACAGCAGTTTCAGGCTGTCAAAATTAGCATTGCTGATATTGTTGAAGCCAACTCCGAAATCCAATGGCTGGCCGGCCAGCAACGTATCAGGGCAAGTAAAAAAGTGATTGGGAGCGATAGCGCCTTCCGGTACTTCCTGGTATTTGACCATCCAACGCTGCAATTGATAAGGCGTGAGGTGCACAGAATCCTTGCTCATCAATTTCAAATGAAGCTGAGGATAGGTGGCAGCAGGGATAAAGGCCAGCGTGGTGTCTTTCAGGAAGGCATTGCTGGTGTAGAGCAGGTTTTCAGAAGAATCCTTCTTCACTCCATAGACCATCATTTGAACAGTATCGGAAGTCGCGTCCCAATTACCCTTCCAGTTAATTTCCTGCCAGGATTTAGCCGGTCCTACATAGGTACTGGCAATGGTCCCCTGCTGGAGCATGGAATTAAAGTTGACCGAGGCATTCAGTAAGTCCGTCTGCGTGGCGCCTCCCTGTTGGGAGAATACGGTCCAGGTACCATTGATCTCCTTTCTGGCGAGGTAAAGAACAGGCACAAAATGATACAGGGAATCGATACTGGAAAACCCGATGGATTTTAAGGAATTATACAAGGAATGCCCTGAACCATACAATGCCGTATCCGCTTTCCAGGCTCCGATAAATTGAGAGGTATCCGGAATGTACATAAAGTTCCATAGTCCTACGATCGTTCCTCCTGGAATGCTATCCAGGAAATCCATGGCCGCCTTACGACCCGGGACGGTGGTGACCTGGAAGTGAAACAAAGGTACAGTCGCGCATCCCCCGACACTCCCGTATTGTCCGTTACCATTTGGCAGGGTAGTATCTGACAAAGGTTGATCGTGCGCCTGGTTCACCAGCAGGAACGCCATTGTCCCCAATGTGTTCCCGCAATCTGTAGAATTGATATCCACTCCATCCAAAATGGTCGTATTGATGGAATTTCCTCCGAAAGGATATAGCTGTGAGCTGACCTGCAAAGCATGTGAAATGGTGGAGAAACGGAATACCCTGTCCGAGTCCAGCTCCATAGAATTATAGGTATCATTGCCCCACTGAAAATAGTGCGATTGGTTCCACCCGGATGGGCTTCCGGGAATATAAACAAAAGAGGAGAGACTCCAGTTAGTAGGGTTTCCCGTAGGAGGCAGAATCGCTACCCTCCAATAGTATACCACGCTGTCCCTGAGTGACAGTGCAGGCGAAAAAGAAAGCAATCCCCCTTTGAATGAAGTCACCTGTTTGACCATGGCGGGAGAATTGAACAGGGCGGTGGTATCTGCTTCAAAAATATAATTCCGGACACTATCCAACGGATCAGCCGAAGAGGCATAGAAAGTGATCGGTGATTTACTTACTATAGAATAATTATAAGGGTAAGCAGGACTGACCTGCTGGTCATAAATATAGAACTGTTTCGACACCGAGTTGTTCGACATAGACAGCTCGCTGACCTTTCCATCGGCGTTGAGCGTAACGATCAGGGTATTGTTCCCTTTATCCTTGGTAGGATTGATGGGAACAGTTAACATAATGGAATCCGCAAAATCAGCCCCTAACCTTTTCTGGTTATAAAGGAAGGTGGTGGTGCCATCAGGGAGCTGCCACTTGATGGTGACTAAAATGGAATCCGTGACCGCTCTGCCCAGGTTATAAAACCGGGCCTTTACCGTGAAATTGCTGTTGGCAACCGATATGATCGAAGGGCTGATGAGCACCTGTGGATCTTCTATAGCATAATCAGGAAGGGCAAAATGATACAGGCTGATACTGGGATCGCCATCCAGGGACATTTCTTCCAGGCAACAACGGCCAAAAAAATCCTGCTCAAAACTGGAATTGCCCAGGTCATGCGTTACGTGGATCATTTGCTGTCCCATCGGTAATCCGTAATACGTTTGGGACATCCCATTGTACAAATGCGTATTGTAGGTATCAAGGTAATTCACCACTCCGATAGAGGACGCTGCCAGGTATCCGATGCCTCCGTTTTCCGGAGCCAGGATGAATTTTTCCGTCACCGTATATCCTTCAGGCGTTAATCGGGTGCTGTCCGGCTCAAACATGTCTCCCGCGTCGCAACCGTTGGCTATAAAAAAGGGATATTTTCCCTTCATATTAAATTGCGAAGGATCCCCCAGGTTATATCCCAATACTGTAGCCGAAGAGTGGCCGAAATAATTGACAAGCCCGACTCCCGCTGAAAACAAGTTGGTGATCACCGTACCCGAAACGTCCTGCACGTTGGCCGTGCTGTTTTTGCGGAAAGTATTTACCTGCCCTCCATAAAATGTATCGGAGATCGTGATCGCATAATTGGCCAGGTCCGCCTGGATAATATCCCCCGTTTGTGCATCGGCCCCGATTACGTGAATGACGTTCTTCTTCCAGGAATCCCCGGCGATAGTACCTGTATACTGGGCCTGGACCTGTTCATATTCTTTTACCTTTTGCAGGTAAACCCCTACTTCGGTTCCGTTAATAGCGCTCAAACGCCCCAGCGCCGTAGCATTCCCCAATCCAAACTGCGTGCTGTCCGTTCCCAGCATCATATCTGAACCCGGGTAGCCAAAGGTGGGCACCATCGCTAACTTGTAAAGGACGGGCAAAGACTCCTCCTGGCGGATACCCTGATAATTGACCGCCTTCCCTATCAGAAAAGCGTACTGAGGCTTTACCGGGTACACGTTCCGAGCGTATCTTAGAAAGTTCTTCACGGACAAAGGGTCCTGTTTTATACCAAAAGCAAACTGATCAACGAGTTCATTAATGTCCATGGTTTTGGCATTGAAGCCACCTCCGGTAGAGGATATCCGGTATTGCCGGTACGCCTCCACATTATTATTTCCCTGCCCGTCATTATATAGTATGGGATTACTGATGATCAGAAAGTTTCCCTGGTTGGCTGCTACTGAAAAATTCACGAATTGTTTCGACTGCAGTGCAGTTACCTGGCTTAGCACCGAAGGGTCTTCGCTCATTAGTATCAGGGTCCTGGCTGTCATGGATGGGGGTAAGACCCATTTCACCATACCCGGAACTGAAATATCTCCGGTAATGCGCAGGCCGTTTGTTATGTCATACAGAACAGGCGCTACGCTGCCATAGGCAAAAGAACTTACCTGCAGGTAATTCCCCGTATCGCTGGCGGGCATGCTAAAGCAGCTGTTAGATGCGTTGCCGAATGTAAAGGTGCTGGGATAGGTCAGGTCTATAAAACTAACGGTAAACTCATCGTTGGGATCGGTAGTGTTATTATTGGAAAGGGTGAATCCGAAGTTCCCCGCCGCCAATTGGTTGGTGGGCACCTGCCCGGACAACACGCAAGCTTGTGTATTATTGGTGACCGTGTCCTTGAGTACCTGGCTGCTCCCATAAGACAGGCGCATATCCCTGGTATCATTAAATACCAGGTTAGCGAAACCCACCCGTACCGTGGAGGGAGGGCCAGCCGCATAAACGGAATAGCCGTTAAAGGTATTGGTAAACGGCGATCCAGGAAAATACCCTGCCCCGTCAAACCAAAAAGCGCCCGCATCAAAGGCGGACGTTTCAATATAGGCACCGTCCACATCCAGAAAAGGGCCAACACCCTGGACATTTTTAAAATAAGATCCATTCCTGCACATGAAATAAGGCTCGGGAGCCAGGAGATTCGACGCCACGTTATTAGGCGCATCTGCCACCCTGAGATTGCTTCCGCCCGGGGCCACTGTCAGAAAATAGGTGGCCGTATCTGTAAAGAGGCTATAAGTTCCATTTAGGAAATAAGAAGAATGGAAATACAAAGGCTTATCCGGATAGCCGTCATTTTGTTGTCCGTAAAATTCTATGAACCCGTTGGAAGGGAGCGGCCCGGAAATAACCGAAGTATATATTGGCACCTGCTTGCCATTCCTCCATAGTTGAAAACTACCGGCATCGGCCTCCGACAAGCCGGCGCCGGCCAGCACCGATTGACTAATTCGCGTTACACCCGTAGTCCCCAGTTTGAACTTATAATAGGTCTTGGAAAAATCTATCCATTCGTTATTATAAGCTTGTGACATGGCGCAAGAGCAGATACAGAGATATAGCACGGCCAGTAAAAGCCTCTTCATAGTCGGATTATTTTAATTGACTCACTTTTTGGGCATAGGGCCCAAATCAAATTTTAAAGAAAATATATTGGTATATAACGGATCTGATTGATTGGCAAGGTTGGTAAAAGCGTAATCAATGGTGACGAACTTGATCCTGAATCCGGCCCCTATGCTGGGCTGGTAGATCCACACCTTCTTTTGGCTAAGGGTATCCCCGTCGGCCAGGGCTTGCTGGAAATTATTCACTCCCGCCCTCAGCCATATAAAATCCTTGTAGGATGCTTCCACTCCCACATGCGGGTCAATACTGACCGGGTTGGAACTGATAAGGGTATTCTCTTTGCCGTCAAAGGTGACGTCCAGGTCGATCGCTGTGCGAAGAGAAACCTTCTTGCCCAGGTGGAAAAGATAAGAGCCCCCCACGATCAATTGAGGAGCTGTTAATTCAATGGATTTAACAGGGATATCGTTGTCAGTCAGATACAGTGCCTGTTTTTCTTCGTCCGTAAAAGAAAAACTCCAGGCATTAAACGTGGTGGTCATGTCCTTTAACACCACCCCAAACGCCGCATTTTTCCCCAACCATTGAAGGCCACCGTCGAAGCCAAAACCCCAGGCGTGGGCAAAAGAACCCACGTCCCGGTAAATCACCTTAGTGTTAAATCCTATGCTTAACCGGCCGGCATCGGTTTCCTTGATTTTTTGGGCAAACGAGAGTAAAAAGGCGTAATCGGCAGACGAAAACGTCTGGATATTATTGTAGTCGATAGACCCATCCTGTGGATTTACCAGGTACAGGGTATTGGGAATGTCATCCACGGCAAAACGGAGCAGGGAAAAGCCCAACACTCTTTTACCGTCATTAATGGGGAAAGCCGCGCTGGCATAATCGTATTTGCCGATCCCGGCAAAGTACTCCGCATGCATCAGGGAGAAATCAGGCTTGTCCTTCACGCCCATCAGCCCCGCGGGGTTGTAATACCCGGCAGTAGCGTCTTTTACCGAAGACACCTGGGCGCCGCCCATGGCCAGACCAGCCGCTCCTGCGCCTATATTCAAAAAATCATTTGAATACGTCACAAATTGAGCGCTTACCGAAAAGCTCACTAAACAGCATGCAAGGGGGAGCAGTAGTTTTCTAATGACTGTTTTCACGAATATTGGATAATTGAGTAAAAATATACACTTATTATTGAAATTCTAAGCTATTTTCTGTTTTACTTTTGCCCCCAATCCCCGAAAACAGTAATAAATGGCCCAGAATCTCGTACAAGAACTTAGGTGGAGGGGGATGATACAGGATATCATGCCCGGAACAGAAGAGCAGTTGCAAAAAGAAATGACCACTGCCTACATAGGTTTTGACCCTACCGCGGACTCCCTGCATATTGGCAGCCTGGTGCCCATACTCCTTTTGGTCCACCTTCAAAGGGCGGGGCATAAGCCCGTAGCCCTGGTAGGAGGAGCCACCGGAATGATCGGTGACCCTTCCTTCAAATCAGAAGAGCGGAAGCTCCTGAGTGAAGAAACACTGCAACACAACTTAGCCGGTGTCCGGTCCCAACTGGAGAGGTTCCTGGATTTTGACAAGGACAAGCCGAATGCCGCTGAAATGGCCAATAATTTCGACTGGTTCAAGGAAATGGGCTTTCTTGAGTTTATCAGAGAAGTCGGCAAACACATATCCGTAAACTATATGATGTCCAAGGACAGCGTCCGAAAACGCCTGGATGGAGATAGTGGGATCAGCTTTACCGAATTCACCTACCAGCTCATCCAGGGATATGATTTTTATTGGCTTTATACCCACAAGGGTTGCAAACTCCAGATGGGGGGCAGTGATCAGTGGGGAAATATAACCACGGGAACCGAAATGATCCGGCGTATGGGTGGAGGAGAAGCCTTTGCCTTTACCTGTCCCCTGCTGACGAAAGCTGATGGGGGTAAGTTCGGAAAAACAGAAAAAGGGAATATCTGGCTAGACCCCAAGAAGACTTCCCCTTACCAGTTTTATCAGTTCTGGCTCAATGCATCCGACGAGGACGCTGGTAAATGGATTAAGATCTTCACATTCCTCAGTGAACCGGATGTTAATAATCTTCTTTCTGAAAACCAGGAAGACCCAAGTCTACGTAGGTTGCAAAAGCGATTAAGCAAAGAAGTCACCATTTTTGTCCACGGAGAGGCGGAATACGAGTTTGCGGTGAAGGCCTCCGAGATACTTTTTGGAAACGATACTATTGGTTTATTACAGCAGCTTACCGAATCACAATTATTAGAGATCTTAGAGGGTGTCCCTATGTCGGTTTTTTCCAGACAAGCGCTGGAACAGGGGAAGGACATTGCTTCCTTCCTGTCAGAAACCGGTATATTCCCCAGCAAGGGGGAAGCCAAAAAAATGGTTCTGGGCGGAGGGATAAGTATTAACAAGGTCAAGGTGGTGGGAATCGAAACCTCCATTGGGACCGATCGTTTGCTTAGGGACCAGTATTTACTGGTGCAAAGAGGCAAAACGAAGTATCACTTGGTTAAAGTAGAGTAAAGTAGAAACCTTATATTTTTTTGTTTTTTTTGAGAGTGCCATCTGAGGCCATTAACCACTAAACCTTTTCTTTAATGAAGAACTTTCTTCATGCCGCCTGGCCGGTGATGGCATTCTATTGCCTCACCGGTACCATGGGCTGCAAGAAGGATCTGAACTCGCCTTCCTCCAACCAGGCAACGTCAAACGGCACTACTTCGGTAGTCACGTTTACGCCGGATCCTATTGCCCGTAAGGCAGCGCTTACCGACTACCAGGTCAACTACCTGGGTTCCTCCGTATCCTCCATCGGCTGGACCGGCAGCGTCGAAAATGCGAATCCCGGAACCACGCCGGACTCCCTGAAACAAAGAGTATTGCAGCGGGTGAACTATTTCAGGCGACTATGTGGCCTTCCGGCTACCGTCGTCCTTAACAGCGAATATTCCACCGAAGCCCAACAAGCCGCACTAATGATGACGGCCAATAACGCCCTTGATCACACACCCCCTAAGACCTGGAAATGCTTTACCCCAGGCGGTCAACTGGCTGCAGCCAATTCCAACCTGGCCCTGGGCGTAAGCGGGCCCGATGCAATCGATGCCTATATACAGGACGAAGCCGTGGTCGAACTCGGGCATAGGCGATGGATCCTATTTCCTCCCTTGGTTCAGGTAGGAACGGGCGATACTGATAATTCCAACGCCCTATACGTGATCGGCGCTTTCGGGACCAGGCCTTCCGTCAATTTTACGGCCTATCCGGGAAGTGGTTATATTCCTGCTCCCCTGGTGTACGATACATGGTCTATTTCCATAACGGCAGCGGACTTTTCCAATGCTACCGTCGAAATATCGGATATAAGCGGCAATGACTACCCTGTCAAATCCACTGTCCTGCCTAATGGATATGGGGATAATAGTTTGTCCTGGAGCTTTACCGCAAATACAGTGACAGGCCTTACTACAGACCTGCAACTGAATGTATCCGTCAGTGGCGTAAAAGTTAGCGGACAGGTAAAAAATTACAAGTATTCAGTGTACATAGTTGCGCCTTAAGTGCGGCGGCAGGGCCTGCGCTTCGTCCTGGCCCGCTGCCCCCGTTCACGCCAACCGTGTTCTTCTACGCTCCGTCCTGGCCGCGCTATCAGCCTCTTTGTGCTGGCGCGTTTAGCTCAACAAGGGTCTTTTCGTATGGTATAATTTCAGGATCAGTTCCCCGAAGATGGTGTTTGCCCAGGCAAACCATTTACGCGTGAACTGCGTGGGGTCATTCTTGAAAAAAGATTCGTGCATAAACCCGGTTCCTGCGTGCGTAGCCTGTAAAGTCTGCAGGCAGGCTTTGATCTCCGCATCATCCGTGCTGGTGAGCGCCCGGACTGTAATGCCCATTGGCCAGATCATATCGACACCGCAATGCGGACCACCTATTCCTTCCCCGGCCGTGCCTTTAAAGAAGAAGGGGTTGTTAAGGGACAAAACCAAATTGCGTGTATTCTGGTATAACGGATCATGTAAGGATACCGCGTCCAGGTAAGGCATGGCAAGTAATGAAGGCACATTCGTATCATCCATCAGGTTAAAACTGCCAAAGCCATTGACTTCATAAGCATATACCTTGCCCAGGTGCGGGTCAATAACCGTAGCGTATTGCTCCAGGGCTTCAGCAACTTCCTTGGCCAGCGCAGAACAATCACCCGCCAACGTCGCATCGTGATGAATACTGTTCACCATTTCAGCAGCTTGCCGGAGGCTTACCACGGCAAAGAAATTAGAAGGAATGAGGAAAGGGAAGATCGTAGCATCATCGCTGGGCCGGAACATAGAACAAATCAAGCCTACGGGCTTCACCGGGTAACCATATCCGCCCATGGGCACGCCGTCCGTCGCCCAGGCCGTGTTTCGCTGAAAAGTATAAGGGCCGTGTCCCTGTTTACGCTGTTGCTCCCTGAATGTCCGCAGCGTGGTACTGATCGCTTCCTTCCACGCGGCATCAAAGGGAGTGGTATCCCCACTGAGCTTCCAGTAATGGTAAGCCAGGCGTATCGGGTAGCACAAAGAATCTATCTCCCATTTCCGCTCATGAATACCTGGCTTCATATCCGTGATATCCGTCTTTTTCCATTCGCTCACCTTAGAACTGTCCTTATAAAACGCATTCGCATAAGGGTCCAGGAGAATATTCCTTACCTGGCGATTGATCACGCCGGCAATCAATTGCTGTAAACGGGGATCTTCCTTCATCACAGGCAGATAAGGCCATACCTGCGCAGAGCTGTCCCTGAGCCACATGGCATCGATATCCCCCGTGATGACGTATGTATCAGGTTTTCCACCCGTCACCGAGAAGTCCACCGTCGTATCCAACGTATTGGGAAAGCAATTCCCGAATAACCAACCCAATTCCTTATTCCCTATTTGAGACTGAACAGTTTGTATAATATTTTCAATAGCTGGGCTGGAGAATCTCCTATCCGCCTGTGCTATCCGCACCACCGGGAAATCAATCGCGCTCGGGCTGCTCCCCGCTCCTATTTGGTTTGCGCCCGTTCCTATTGGATTGCCGGCCGTTCCTATTTGGCTCGCAGCCTTTCCCATTTGGTTCGCGCCCACTATTAAGCCAGTGGCAGTCAGCGCCGAATTACGGATAAATCGTCTTCTTTCCATATGCAATATTTAAGCCCTCAGGGCAAGCTTTATCGTTTTAGCCCGGAAGATAAGAAAAACGGGGTTACGCCTCAAGATTTACAAAAATCCCATTTAAAAAGTTGGTAGGTAGGTTCATACTCCCTAATTTCGCACTCCTGTTAACGGATTGCCCGATAGTATAATGGTAGTACGACAGTTTTTGGTACTGTTTGTCTTGGTTCGAATCCAGGTCGGGCAACTTTTTAAAAATGCACTCCTCAACGATGCCCTTTCGGTTGATTTTTAGCAAGTTATACAACCAGAATTTTAATGGTTCGTTTTAGCTACTTTGCAGAGAACCAAACAATTACACGCTACTACTTTCCTGTTTCTCAATTATTTATCTATTTGATGATATCACATTAAATCCGCTTTTTTGGACCATTGTGTTACACTTTTTGCTACGATTTATGTTACACTTATCCCATCCACTGCCAGGGGTTTTTTAATAGATTTGAAGCCCCGGGGAGCTTCGCCTAACAAGGCAGGAAATACACATTTGTTATTTAAAGATGAAGTTCGTAGCACGCCGGAGCTTGCATATAGGAACCATGTTACAATGTGAGAAGTTTACAACAAAACAGGTCGGCTCACCTATTTTTGAGACGGCCGGCTTTACTAGAATATGGCTTTCCACAAATTCCTTCCTCGATAGTCGTTTGTGTTATTATTTTTGTTAAGCCTGACACCTCTCTAAAGCCACAAGCCCAGAACATAACGATACAGGTTATTACAAGAAAACCGAAATAGCAGATTCTATTTAGCCGCTCGTTATCAATTTTACCGTTTAATGCGCATCTCCTGGAACAACATTGGAATACAGCACATACTCGCCGTCACCTGCGTTCCGATCGTAAAAACCCTCCATCGTCAAAACCCAATGCGGAACACCATCTTTGATCTTTCTGAGACCCAAAGTTTTTATCCTATCCTCCAACTCCGGATTCATTAGCTCAATCTGGTGGACAGCCAGAAGACCAAGGGTGTCCGGGCCGAACATCTCCCTGGAAATCGACCTATACCCTGGAATCGGGCAAGGCCGTACATTGGGTAGTTCATAAAAGGATTGTCGGAGAAAGGAATAAGGTTGAAAGGGGTTTTGCTCCTCTACCTGGAGGGAATACATCTTGACAGGATAACCAGGAAACTCATCCCGCACAAACCGAGTAATAGCTATCCTCCCGTTCGCAGGTGGCGTAAAAATCGAAGGCAGCATAGCCATGACATTAAGTATTCCCAAACACACCCCTACAAACAACACAGTTCGGCGGTAAGGAAGGGGTTTTGGGAAAAAAGTCAAAAACTGACGATATCCGTTTACCAACAACAAGGGGACAAAATTTACAAGTGGAAATAAAAATCGGATCTCCTTGTGAGGTATAAGTAAATGGGACAATAACAAAGGAGTTATAAGCCAGATGAGCATGGAATTTGGAGAATTGATCAAAAGAATGATAAAAGTCAGGAAAATCAACAATCCGATTGGCCAAACGGAAGAAAAGATCACCTGAAGAATATAGGTGTACCAATTGGTGGTACCAAACTGTGATGCACGGTCCTGGATAAGGTTGATCTTAAAATAGTTCAAGCAGGTAAGTGTCCAGTTTCCATAATAAAACTTATCCAGAATGACCCCGCAAATAACAATCACCGTAAACGCGGCTACTATCAAAGCCAGCTTATTGATTCTTTCTTTTTTGACCAACAATAGCCAAAAAAGTAGGCCGCAAAACATGAGACCAGTCTGAAAACGGCACAGAAAAGCTAGACCGCAAAGAAGTCCCGCCAAAATCAGCCCTTCCGGTTTACTCTTCTTCTCAAGGCCCAGGTGGCTCGCCGCCAGCAGCATTAAAAGCCCCGACCAGCTCTCGGAGCTAAACCGCACGTTTAGAAAGGGCAGAAACCACAGGAAAAATGACAACCAAAGAAAAGGGAGCCCGTGTGCCTCTTCAAGCTGAAACAGATTCGTTCGGGAAAACCGGTCTATGGCATAAATTGCCAGAAGGGCCGTAATAATCCTTAGGATCAATGCCGCGGTGTATGGGTCTGAGCTGCCCATAATATGTAATTGCTTTATCAGAAGGAAGGCGATCCAAGGTTGAATAGAAGAACGAATCTTCTCTCTGTATTCCCACGGCATCTCGCTTCCGGAAATTTTCCCCAATTTCAAGTTTGCAAATTCGAGTATTTGAAAGTGCTCATCTGGGTTATAATAACCTATAGTGTAGAAGGCCGCCGTCAAATAAACAACTAGAGCGATAAAAATTATTGCCAACCGATACTGAGGCCATTCTTTTTGAGTAAGCATATCGAACTTTCCAATTAGGCCGGCAATATATACATCGTTTTCCTTATAATCGAACTTTGAAGGGAAAGCCGATTGTTAACAGATTATAAAGATTCCTAAATTTAAAAATATTGATTTACATTCGAAAGGACAAACCTCAACGCGACGGTATGACATCCTTCTGAACTTTGCTTCCTAACTTTCAAAAAAAATATGAATAACAAACTCAAAAAAACCGTCATCTGCTTGGGATTGGGCACTTTCGCCTTGGGGCTTACAACTTCTCTGTCCTCGTTCGGCTCAATAGCCGACAGCACTTCCACCCCCACGTATGAGTGTTATATTCCTCAAACTGTCGCTTGTACACCTAGCACCAACTTCTCGCTGACCATCAATGGCACCTCGACTAACAATTACACGGTTACTTCTGGAGGATCGACGCCGGGGCAATGGACTGTCACAGCTGCCGGGCAAACCCTGACCTTCCCCATGATACCAGGCAATTCCTCTAGCTCGGAAACAGGGACCAATGGTTTATCCTACACGTTTAGTCAAACTGTGACAAGCAACACTCAAATATACTGTAACTTGACAACAAGCCCAACAGCAAGTGCCTGCGCAAGGTATGACTGTCAACATGTTAAACTTCAAACTTATACTTGCTCAGTAGTCGGCGGTGGCACTGGAACAGGTACTCCTAACTCAGCGAAGGCATCAGCATCCTGGTAAACCTAAATTATTTTTTCATTTTAATTATTACAGACTGGAAATCTACTGATGATCTGAGATCCGGTTTATAATATTTTTTTGCAATTATAAGAATACATCCATTCTTGTTTATCTTTCCGGAATAGCACAAACGTATTCCCACGGGCTCTGGCCTCCAGAAATCTTCCCAAATTTCAAGTTTGCAAATTCGAGTATTTGAAAGTGCTCATCTGGGTCATAATAACCTACGGTATAGAAGGCGCCGTTAAATAAACAACTAGAGCAATAAAAACAAAGATCAACCGATTCTCAGGCAAGTTTTTTTGAGTAAGCATATCGAACTTTCCAATTATACCGGCAATATATACATCGTTGTCCTCATAATCGAACTTTCAACAGGAAGGCAATTGTTAACGAATTTTAAAGATGCCTAATTTTAAAAATATTGATCTACATTCGACAGGTGAAACCTTAACGCGACGGTATGACATCCTTCTGAACTTTGCTTCCTAACTTTCAACAAAAAATATGAATAACAAACTCAAAAAAGCCGTCATCTTCCTGGGATTGGGCACTTTCGCCTTAGGGATTGCAACCTCTCTATCTTCGTTCGGTACAATAGCCAGCAGCACCTCCACCCCGTTGTCAACTTGTTATACAAACCAAAATGTTCCTGATTGTCCACCCAACACAAATTTCACGTTGACAATCAACGGCACTTCGTCTGACAGTTACACCATTACTTCGGGCTCGACGCCGGGAACATGGACTATCGGAGTTGCCGGGCAAAGCCTGTCCTTCCCCAAGAAAACAGGCACCAGCTCTACCACGGAAACAGGCACCAACGGTTCGTCCTACACGCTGGCGCAAACGGTGACAAGCACCTACGAAATATACTGCAACTTGAATACCAGTCCGGGAGGGCAAGCCTGCGGACGGGTAGACTGTCTAAATCATCTTCTTCAAACCTATTCCTGCGCAACCCCGGGGCCCGGAACAGGAACAGGTACTCCCAACTCGGCCATAGTTTGGTAATCTTACATTAATTATTCACCATTGAATTATTACAGACTGGAAATCTGCCGATGACCTGATATCCGGTCTGTAATAATTTTTTTGCCATTATGAGAACACCCATTCTTGTATATCTCGCGTTGACAGCGACCTTATTCAGTACAAGCTGCAAACCTGAGGAAGAAAAGATCGCCCCACCGGACTCTATCCATATCCTTGTGGATTCCAACAGTCTTGTTCTTCATCAGGATATTGACAGCAACATTGCCGGTATTACATTTATCCCCCTTCAATCCACCAAAGATGCCATTATAGGAAACATTCAGAAAATTGCCTTTACAGACCGAAAGATCGTCCTCCTTGAGAAGGACGGTCAAAACGCGATTTATATTTTCAACGATGACGGTTCGCTGTTCAAAGTGCTCAGGTCACCCGGGGGAAACCATATCAGTGATTTTATTGTCCAGGACCATCGCATCCTTCTCTTTCTAAACATAAAAAAGACTATTGAGTTTTTCAACGAAGCGGGAGAACATGTTCGAACGGAACAGACGAACCCCGACCTGCTGGCAAACTCATTCGAGCATATGCATAACCAGACATACGCTTTCTGGAATAATACTACTTTGACAAAAGTCGGCAACTACCGGCTCCTTACCTTCGATAATTATAATGAGTTCAGAATGGGATTTCTGCCATTTTCCTATGAGACAGCCAAAAATATTGCTTCTTTTAACGAGGCACCTTTTAACCGGCTGTCCAATGGTGTCCTTTATGTCTCCCAACCACTGAATGACACTATCTGGGGGCTGGATACAAAGGAAGACCATATGCAATTCTATCCCGGCTACGTACTTGAATTTCAAAAAAAACCATTGCCGCCGAATTTTGTCAACCAGCCGAGCAACTACAATATGTTCAAGGCAGCAGATGACAGCAATCATTCTTATTACCTGAAAAATTTCATGGACCTGGATTCGCTGGTTGCCTTCAAGTATGTTTCCGGGCATAGCCATTATAATTTCCTATGGAATAAACGAAGCAAAAAGAGCATGGCCAACGCCGAAGAACTAGGTGTATCGAAATGGGACCTTACACTACCTGGCAACATGCAGCAGGTCGGTAAAAATACCGCCGTCGGATACTATCACGCTTACGAATTGACGGCGTGGGCCAAATCCCACAAGAATCTAAAAACAGCCGCCTCCCTGCTAGCCATATGTTCGCATTTATCGGACCTTGATAACCCTGTTTTGATTTCAATTGAGTACAAATGACCGCCCAAAAAGATAGATATTACGTACTTGCCATAATCCTGCTGTTGGGGTTCGCGGCCTCATTTCTTCTGCTAAAGCGCAAAAATGACGCAGAAAGGGCATACGCCTCCGTGCTGGAGAACCGGATAAATGCGCTAAGCGTCGATTCTTCCAACGTCCAAGAGGAGCGGTGGCTGAGCAGCCTTTCCCTAAGAGAAAATGGATTAGCCGTAAAAAAAGACATCACCCTCATGGACAATGATGTAAAGACCAGTTTCACGGCCTACACCGATACGATAAGCGAGCCAAAGCTGATCCTACGTTTTTCTTATCTTAGCTGTGAAATGTGCATAGACTCAGCGCTATCACTTATCAAGTCATATGAAAACGCCATACACTTTAACAACATCGTACTCTGGGCCACCTACGACAATAAAAACAACCTGGCTCTTTTCAGAAATGTAAACCGGATAAAATACAAAACATTTTTTGTGCCCCCCACCGATACGGTCATCCACGCCGACACCTATTCCATACCCTACATATTTGTCCTGCTGCCCCGCCAGAAAGGCCTGTACGATCTGTTCTTCCCATTCAAGGAAAACTCCCTGCGGACCCGGGAATATTTTAATATTGTATCTGCCAAGTACTATACAATCGCAAACAACTTTAATGACCAAAAACGATGAGAATCTTACTCATTTGCATCCTCTCGGCTTTGACGCTTTGCCCCGGTTATGCACAATCGGTCTTCCCGATCCGTATCGACCCGGACAACGCCCTGGGGGGACAGTTATCCCAACTGTTCGATGCCGTAGACTATATCCCCTTAGAGACGACCAACGAATCTCTGTTCGGAAGGGTCGACAAGCTGATTATTACCAACAAATACTATTTTATCCTGGATCACAGTACTGATGTCATCCTGCTCTTTACGAGAGCAGGCCGGTTTTATTCAAAGATCTCTCTGAACAGGCTGGTAAAAACCCCTAACAGAGAATCCCTGGGCATTCACGATTTTACGGTAAATGAAGCAGCGGGGACGGTCCTGGTGACGCATTGGGAAAAGCAAAACTGCCTGTATGTGTTCGATTTCCATGGAAACCTACAAAAGATCATAAAAGATAAGGTTTGGCACTCGTTTGCTTGTATCGACAGCGCCCACTACCTAATGGAAAGCGGAGGCAACATTTTGGACAGCGCAAAACATCTAAGCGGGAATTGCATCATCACCGATAGGAACATCGCCATCTTTGAAAAGTTCCTGCTTAAAAAACTTGAATCCGACTTCAACATTGCCGCCGGTCAAAGTATCACGAATATGTTGAACAGCAACAGTATATTTTATACCAGGTCCTACGACTACAACGCTTACCTTATAAACGGTAACGGGATCCAGGGAATCTACCAGTTTCTGTTCCCCTTGGGCTATACTTTGCCCAAAAATTTCCTGGATTCTTCCTTTATCGGCAAACAGAGAGACTATATTTTCAACCATAATGTCGTCTATGGTTTATCGGATATATACAAGGTAAAGGACAACTTGCTGTTTTGCATTCAAAAATTTGAGGCCCCAGCCCATCTTTCACTTCTATACAATCTGAAATCGGGAAATCTCTATTCTCCTTATAACGTAACGCCGGACAGCAGCAATGGATTTCTCCCATTCTCATCAGGGGACCAGGTCAATGTACTGGCAGCGGACAGCAGCTCATTTTACACCTCTGTTCCCGCTTATGAGCTGATTGCCGCATATGAGGCGTCAAAGGATAAAAGCCCCGTTTATAAGCTCCCGATACAGGCGTTCCTTAAAAAGAATGACCGTAAAAGCAATCCCATCATTGTTCGGTTAAGGCTCAGGGACAACCTTTAATCAATGAGGCAAGTCTATAAAATTATATTTGTGTTTCTTGCTGCAACAAGCTGTTTCAGGGTTGTCGCCCAAAAGGCAGACTCCGCGTTCACCAGGTCGGTCCGGGGGCGGGTCCAGGATTCCACGCATAACTATGTCCTGTCTTCCGCTACTGTAGCCATTTATACCGCCAAAGACACCAGCCTGGTAAGCTATCAACTATCCAACAATTTCGGGGAGTTTCGTTTTGACAACCTGCCACCGGATATCCCCTTACGGTTGGTAGCCACGTTTGTGGGTTATAAGGCCGCAAGTAGGCTGTTTATCATTTCTTCCCGGGACAAATCCATCGATCTAAAAAATATCAATATGATGAGGGGAGAAGGGCAGCTGAGCGACGTTGTCATTACCGCTATCCCCCCGGTTCGGATGAATGGCGACACGTTGGAATTCAACGCGGATGCCTTTAAGCTTGACAAAAACGCGGTAGCCGAAGACCTTTTGAGAAAGCTGCCGGGCGTAACCGTATGGGGAGACGGAATGATAACCGTAAATGGAAGGAAAGTAAACGAGGTATTGGTTGAAGGAAAACCATTTTTTGGTAACGATCCGCGCATAGCCACACAAAACCTGCCCAAGGGCGTTATCGATAAAATACAGGTGTACCGGCAGAACAAAGACAGAAATAACCCCTTCGATTCCACGACGGAAGTCAATATTAAGCTGAAGGCCGACAAGAAACTCGGCCATTTCGGGAAATTGGGAGCGGGATATGGAACCGGTAAGACTTATGAATCAGATGCTAGCATCAATTACTTTGCCCCGCGTACGCAATTGGGCATCGTCGGCGCCGCGAATAACATCAACAAATTGGCCAACAGCGTGACCCAGCTAATGCAAAATAGTACCTACAAGGGCGTGGGCGCGAACATCGAATATCAGCCGGATTTCAGCATGGCGGGGACGAATAAGAGCGTTTCCGCTGGTCTCGTTTTCCAACATGATTTCAATGAGGAAACAGACAGCAAAAAAGAAAACATTGAAGCCAATTATTTTTTTACCAAAAGAGATAACAACACCTTAAGCAGCATTCAAAGTATCACCTCAATAGGCAGAGATAGCACCCTTACGCAGCAAAACTACAGCAACGACCAGTCGAGTGAAACTACTCACGACTTCAAAGCGAAATATGACATCAACCGGCCGGATTTTGAACTGACTTTCCTACCATCCTTCCAACTGCACACCCTCGACAATACAAATATCAGCGATCAAAGCAGCACGTCGAACACCCAAGGCCTCCAAAGCATCGACACCAGTCAAAATGATGATCATTCGCAAAAGAACCTATATACCCTTGAAACAAAATTCCACAGACCAAAACTCAGTTGGCAAAACAACGGACCCGGAGATTGGACAGCCGATTATATTATCAATTTTGAGCATGACAACGACAACAGAACAATCAATTCGAACTTTCAATCTCTAATCGTTCCCGCTCAGAGCCAACATATCATCAGAAACTACAATACCCAGACCGATAACGCGGGTCAACACCTGAACGCCCAGCTCGGCAACTTTTCCTATTGGCTTTTCGGAACGGGAAACTTTATGTCTACTCTTGGCATCGACCTCCAGAATGAGATTAATTTTAATACCCAAAACCAAAATGCGCTTGTCCGGGACAAGGATACCCTCAGCGGCAGCTATGTCGCCAACGCCTATCTCACCAATCACAGTAAATATAATGTGGTAGCCGACAATCCGTCTCTTAACCTATCTAGGGCGTTTACCAAAAGCCTTGCCGATCGCTATAAAAAGACATTGCTTGTCAATGTATCGGCAGGGCTACAACTCTACAGCCAGAAAAACACTTCCGAACATACCTTCCAAAACTTTTCCCGAGATTACCAGCGCTTTATTCCCACAGTCTCGCTGAAATATAGTGACAACGAATACGGATATTTTGAAAACCTTTTCCTGCTGAACTATTCCGAAACACCCGGATATGCCACCGTCGAACAACTTTATCCCTTGGTGGATAGCAGCAACTTATATTATGTGCAGGAAGGCAATCCCGGCCTGAAACCCAGCAAAAAAAGACAGATCAGCCTTAACTTTCTGCACACCAGCTTCAAGGCGACCAATACCTTCACCTATGGGCTGGAGGTGGATGCGGGGGCGGTGGACAACTATTTTGCGGACAGCGCCATCATCGACGCAAGCGGGGGATACCGTCATTATTACGTAAACCTGAACGGCAACAAATACCTAAACGGCAATGGCAAGCTTAATAAAGCTTTTAGAATAGACAAAAGCAATCAATTACAAGTCCTTCTAAGCGGCGATCTTGAATTTACCCAAAATCCTAATTATATCCTGCCAGTCAGCACTAATGAGAGCGTACTCAACGTTTCTGCCGGCACCAATAGCTACAATAGCGTCTCCCTGATTTATTCCTACAGAGACATACTGGCTATCAATATTTTACAGGGGCTTAATTTTTACAGTTCCCGCCAGGACAAGATCACCAATACGAACTTTAACAACAGCAGCAGGAACTCTGTCCTGAGTGCCAGCGTCAACTGCACAGGAAAGCTGAATGTAAGCAGCAATATCACTTACAACCATTACACTTCAACTGGCTCTAGCGCCACGAATTTTACCATATGGAACGCGAATGCCAGCTACCGGTTTCTCAAGGCGAATAACCTGGGTCTGAAAATTTCCGCATTGGACCTATTGCATCAGAACAAAAGCATCATCAACTCCGGGAACAATTACACCATATCCCACGGCTCCGTCAACGTTTTGCAACAATATTTCATGTTGACCGTATCCTACTTTCCCAGGAAGTTCGGCAGAAAACCGTAAAGTGAACTACATGAAAATGAGTAACTCCTCGAAGCCCTTCTTAACCGATCGATTCATGATCTGGACGGCCGGCATTATCATCGTGTTGCTGCTTTCCGCCTACATCTACGGACCTTTAACCCTGCTAGGCTTTTGCAGCGCAGATGATCCATGGATGCTTTTGTTGAACAAATACGCCCATCCTGAATCCTATTCCCTCCAATACCTTCGCGAGGTATTTACCCGGATCAATGACATACAGTATTCACCGGTAAACACCCTGGTGTATAGCCTGATCTATCGATTCAATGCCTATGACCCCTATTATTTTCACCTATTCAACTTTTGTCTGCATATGGCCAACGGGATTATCTTGTTGCTGTTGGCGCGGAGGATATTGTCTGCCTTTTCCATCCCAAATGCCGGCATCATCGCCTATCTCGTTTATATGCTCTGGTGTTTACATCCGCTCAATGTGGAACCCGTCGTTTGGGTCTCGGGCTCCAAAATCCTTATCTGCACCTTTTTGACCCTCGTATCCTTCTATTATTTTGTGAAGGCATTCCCTCAAAACAATCTGCGCAGTTACCTTATCAGCACGCTGTTCTTTATTGCATCCTGCTTTTGCAAAGAGCAGGGCATTATAACGCCTTTTATGTGCCTGCTTTTTGCGGTATGTTATCAATTGAAAAGGAATGGGACTTGGCGGGTTGGCCAAAGGGCAACCTATTTTATCGTCCTTTCCATACTATTTTCCGCCGCATTTGGGGTTTTCACCCTGTACACAGTAAATGACCTTCCAAAAAGTCATTTCGTCCCCATTGCCGCCTACCCATTACAGCAGCGGATAATGCTGTGCTTTTATTGCATCAGGTTTTACATAATGAACTTTCTCTTCCCATATAACTTGCACCTTCATTATCCTTTCCCGATCAGGTCTTATGAGTCTCTTCCCTTTGTGTATGTGCTTTTTTCACTGCTCTTTCTTTCGTTCTGCATATTTCTCATGCTTCTGGTCCGAAAGTCAAAAGACTTCTATTTTTATGTCCTTTGCCTGGGAATATTCCTCTTGCAGATTTTCCTGGAGCTGCAAATCATCCCTATGACCAGGCCTGCCATTGTAGCCGACAGGTATATGTACCTTCCCTCTTTTGGCCTTCTGTTGGCAGGCATGCACCTATTGGTGAACCAATGCTACATCCTGGTGAAAAACCGAAAAGCACAACGGTTATGTGCCGCATTTTTCGTCATCTATATTCTCTACTTTTCCACGTACAGCAACCAACTGGTAAAGAATTGGGCCAATATCAATCTAGTAAAATGAAAATACCAAAACATCTCCTAATCAATGGGTTATTTATACTGTTCATTGCAGCCTCCTTTATGGCCGCTTATGGATTCCTGAGTAAGGGTAACGCCGTGCCTCAAATAGAAGTGGTATTACCCAATGGCACTGATACTTTGAGTAACCCAAACATACTCACCAAACCCAAATTTTGGGATAACTATCCGCTATTGGTATTAAAAACCAAAGAGGAGAGCCTCAGCCCCCAAATGCTGACAGAGTCAGGCATCAATTTTACAAACGTTTCTGATGCGTATAAAGTCATATTCTTTAGATGCCACTTTGGCTCATTGGTAAACGATAGCATCACCGCGGTCAAGGTGATTGCGTCCATCCGCAAGACAGGATCACCTGTGATCCTACTTCTTGACAAGGATTCTCGTTCTTTTATTAGAAAAATCGGTCTTTATGAAGCGATTAAAGGGAACGACCGCATGCTAGAAAAAGATCTTCCCCTTACCATCGAAGGATACGGGTTATCCTATTTTTTTAGATTGGTTCCGGGATTTCGAGTGGATGACATACTCATTCCGAGGGCTGAGATACCAGAGGTTACGGAGCGTTATTTGGAGGAGGAAAAGAAAGGTTAGAAAATATCTATTATACTTCAGCTCCTCTTCAGTCATTTTTTCCACAAAATTTGGCTCAGACCAGCCGCCAGTGGCGTCTTCGCCAAATTTTGTGGAAAAAGCTCCGGAGCTTTCATTCATCAATAGTTCCAAATCTATCTACCGTATCCCTGATAAGACAAATTTTATAAATATGCAAATGGTAATTTTACCGCCAAGCCCTTATATTTGCCCTGTGGAAGAAAAATGTTACTGTTTTTGTTACACTAGCCGCATAAAACATTGATTATCAAAGATAGTTCTTGCCCAGGTCGGGCAACAAAACTACCTCCGGTTTTTATAGGATTTTGTAAATTGTAGAGGAAACGGTTTTTATCTTTTAGTCCTTTTTGATTTTGCCCGATAGTATAATGGTAGTACAACAGATTCTGGTTCTGTTTGTCTTGGTTCGAATCCAGGTCGGGTAACTCGGTAAGAAGCCTCGCACGATGTGCAAGGCTTTTTTTGTTTCAATATTGTTTGCAAATAAGCCTTGTTTGCGTTTCCGTAAACTTCAAAAATTAATAAACAATCCTTACTCCAATCCCGCCCATGCTGTTGTACGACTTTTGTATTTCCTTTGCTAGCCCAATTCATGTATTAAATATTTATCGTAAATCATTTTTGCGGTTTCCATGCATCGTGGATCGCCTGTCATCATCAAATCTGCATAGATCAACAAGGGAGGGGCAAGTTTCTGGTTGTCCCATTCTTCCTCCTTCCAGAACTTTTGATAAATCTGTACATTGCTCTTTTCATCTGGGATGATGGCCCACTTTGGCATTAACACTGCCTTTGCCTTTTCAGTATATACAGTGAGTATTGCAGGAGTTAAATAATTCGTTAAAGCTTCCGCCGCGGGCTCTCCTCCCCAAACTGTTTCTGTCATTTGTTCCATCAACAGTCTCCGTTTAAAAAAAGTGTCTTCCTTCCAGAAACGAAAATTTCCGACAAGAATGGCTGGCTTTAGTATTTCGTGATAGGCAACCATCCACCTTTCTAACAAAGCCCGTTTATTCTGCAGTTGTATATTTCTTTCATCGAGAGGCAGGATAAATCCCGCATCTTTCAATCCACCAATGATGTTATTTATATTCCCCAACGCCACTCCGGTTACTTGCGCCAATACCCGGTAAGGCATATTAATGGCCTCCTTGTGCAGTAACAGGTAAAATACCGTTTTAAGCCCCGTTTTTGTAAATGCCCTATTGGTAGCCGTCTTTTCTTCCTTAACTGGTTTGTTACCCTCTATCCAAATAACATGATTTTCTGTTGGTAAGTAGATGTTTCCAGCCATATCCAGGTATCCAACCTTAGCCTTTCGAAGTGCTTCTTTTAAGGCAGGAAAGATCCGGTCAGCAACGATCATTAAAGGACGATATTGACGGGCATGTTCCAGTATATTAGTCAACTGGTATTCCCGCAATTCCTTTCTAACTACCACAAACGTATGCAAGTCATGCCCGTTCCAATTCATATCCATCTCTCCGTCTACATCAGGGTGAGGTTGTTTCCATTTCCCTTGTATACCCGTGACTTTCTCTAAACGGTCTATTGCCTGAATTATAAATATCTTGTTGTTCATTATTATATATCGTTCACGGTCCGTGAACAGTCAAATATAGTGAACACTCCTTCAATAGGCCTTATTTCGTTCATTATTTGTACATGTTCACGGAACGTGAACATGTACAAATAATGAACATCGCCGTAATTAGCTTAAAATCAAACAGATATGCGAACAAATCGTCAAATCGCCCCAATACCGCGTTCGAATCCAGGTCAGGCAACATAAGTTTGGCATAATTATTTGTATATCAATAGATTACAAGGCATTTTTTGTTTAGGGGCCTAACGCAATAATCTGAAGCAAATCTGCAGCCTGAACCTGGCGCCTAAGTCCTTTAAAGTATATAGAATATTCCTGCTGCGACGATTCCCATCAAAGAACCAAACAAAACCCTATCATTGATGTTATCATTCTTGATAACTTGACGTCTCCCCAGATTACAAACTGCCAAGGGAATAATCATCAGACATATTACGGCCATTATTGGCGTACCTCTAAATGTGCCCAGCGAATAATGCCGCATTCTACCGTGGGAGAATTCGAAATCGTGATAATCCAAGCTCAGGTTCCTATGCAAAAGCCTAGATCTTTTCAATAGGAAGGTGTCCCCTGGATTCATAATAACGGGCCTGCCGGTCCAAATATCTTCCCCAGAAGTACTTACCAAAAAGTATTGATCGACGGACCGATAAAGACCTCTATTATATACAGAATCACTGGCGAATATTTCAATAGTAATGCGGGGCTTAACATAGCTATCGCAAAGAAGGAATACCGTCAGAATCAGTGTAGAGGCAGCAATTAGTCGGCGCATCAGGCATATTTCGTGAAATATATTATTTTGTAAGGTATTTTGCAAACTTCCTTACATTCCCAAAACGGTTCGAGAAAGACTTTAGAAGCCATATTTTCCAGATCTATCTTTGTAATACTGATCCTTTAAATCATGCAACGTGTCCAGATTGGGCTTATCCATTTTTTCGATAAGATCGATCACATTCTTTCGTTTAGCCGGCCTCGTCAAGGTCTTCAAAAACCCTTCCACCAGTTTAGAAAGGCTTGTGTGCTTACTCGCTGCGTAAGCCTTACCAGATTCCAACAAGTTGTTGTCTATAGTCAGATTTAATCTTGCCTTCACCATACGAATATACACATTGTCTGATTTCATTCGACTCAGTCGCTCATTTACCTGAATTTCCCGCAGACTAATTAATCTAATGATAACGGACACCTGAAATAAGCCTATCCAATATTCATTTAATTTCGAATGCTATCAAAAGCATAGCTTAAATATTTTCTACATGAAAAACATTGTCTCCTTTTTATTACTTGTGCTTGCGGCAAGCACTGTATTTCCATCCTGTAAAAAAGGGTCTGCCCCCTTGGTCACTCCAAAACCGCCGGTTCAAACCCAGGTGGGACCTTATCTGTATGTCGGCGGTAGTAACGGGGTAAATGGCATATACTGGAAAATCAGTCTTACCAATACGGCTTCCGATGCAGTCCAGGATACCTTCCCTAACTCAAAAAATATCATATCCATTATTACGCAGGACAGCGATACATATATTACCGGTGGGGCCGGAGGTTATTGGAAAAACGACACCTTTGTGGCTGTGACAGGGGCGTCCTCTATAGATTATCTGGCATTATCGGGATCACATGTTTTTTCGTTAGGGTTTGATAATTCATCGAACCTGGCATACTGGGACAATAACAATGAAACCAGTATTGAGAATACGTTGCCTCATGAATCGGGCAGTCTTTTAATTAAGGGCATTGCAGCAGCCGATTTAAACGCAAATACAAACGTATACATATCAAGCAGCGCCGATTTTGCGTTTGCACCCGGTTACGTCGATACGCTTTCCGGTAATTACGGCCTGGTATGGAAAAACGGCAATTTGCAAGTTTTAAGGGCCCAGGGAGCTTTGGGGGCTTTAATCAAGACAGGGGTGGTGATTTCAGGCACCGACGTTTATGTAGCCGGCCAGACACCTATTGATTCAGCGTATTCCTATGGAGGTGGGTATTGGAAGAATGGCGTGTGGAACTCCATAAATAGATTTTTTGCGCCTTCTTCTATAGCCGGATCCGGTAGTAACATATATATTGCCGGCGTTCTCGCGTCATCGCAAGCCACCCTTCGGGCGGCTTACTGGGAAAACGGCAACCTTATAAATCTTCCCGGTGGAATAGCTGCAACCGCTATTGCTACTGATGGCTCCGGTGTATATATTCTGGGCGTCGATAACAATGGGAACAACGTTTTGTGGAAGAATGGATCCTTATTTAAAACACTAGGTACCGCTGCCGGTTTTGGCGCCGATTGCCTGGCCATTGGAAATTAGACGGCTCGAAAATCCTCCAGAAAGGGTAACTCAGTAAAAAGCCTCGCACCTCTTGCAAGGCTTTTTACATTAAAAGCCCCCCGATCCTAGCCCCCTCCCCCCAAATACTCAGTATGGATTGATAAGACTCCCTTTTTAAGGGAGTTTTACGTCCATTAACTAACTTTAAAACATGGGTATGAAAAGAACCAGGCTTCTACTGCTTATTATCCTTTCTTGCACAGGTATCCGGGCAGCAGCGCAGCAGCCAGGTCTGGCCTTTGGACACAATATCAATTTTAACATCGTTGCCCCCGGCAAACAATCCGTGTACGATCGGGTGGAAGGGTTCACCACAACCGACACCAATGTCTACGCGCTGTTGGAAAGTTTAAAACGCGATTCCGCCAAATGGCAAGCTAAAAGCCCGATTATGCTGGGGGTTAAGCTCAATCCTGCCCTCACTGACTACCACTCGGTCACGGTATTCTCGGTTTTCAAAAGGTATCAGGCTTATATCATCTCGGACAGTTCGGACGCCGTCCTGATTGCATTGGGAATTACCTCCGAAAACGTAAAGGATTACCGGTATCACGTGGTGGAAGACGACAAAAAAGAAATTGTTCCGTGGAGCAGGATACCAAAGATGGAGCAGCTGTATGGGGCAAAAAGACCCTTTGGCTTCCTGGGCAGCTACAACGCTCCAGGAAAGAAAATCATGATAGAAGTTGTCAATAGTAAAGACTATGGCATCCGGGACGGCGTGATCTTTGATTTCGCCACCACCTTCAAACCGGTGCCCAGACAGCTGGGGGTAGTCTTTGGTACTATTTATTCAGTCATTACCGGCGCCGGGCCAGGCAGCCGCTTAGCCACCCGTTTCGACCCGGCGACCCACTTACCGCTCGATCTGAAAATACCGACTGACAGTCCTTCTATTTTAAACATGGAAGTTCAACCCCATGAGACGGTACCTTATGGCGGTTACCTGATCAGGCACACGAATACGCCCGCCTATAACGATACCTTATGCACGGGTTCCGGACAGGTGGGTGACATCAGCCTGTCGAGTCAATTTTATAACCTCCCGGGAAAATATATTTGGGTCATTCAGCGCTCAGACGCTTTCGACGATTTCAACCATTGGAAAAAGGACCAGTCCCTCCGACTCCCCTTCGAAGTGCCGGGTCCACCTGTTCTCGATAAAAAAGTTTCGCTGAGCCAGGTATTGTACTGGTCCATAGTAACCCTTCTTGTTGTCGCTATCCTGTTTTTCCTCTTCCGCCGCAGGTACAAAAGGAGGTTAGAAAAAGCAACGCAGGCCAGACAAACCGCTTACCGCCAGTTGCGGGCGATTCGTGCTCAATTGAACCCCCATTTCATATTCAATGCCTTAAGCTCGATCCAGAACCTCATGAATAAGAAGGATGTAGATGGCGCCAACCATTATTTGGTTAAATTTGCCCGTTTGACACGGAAAGTCCTGGACAGTGCGGAACAAGAGCTGATAAGCGCCGAAGAGGAGATACAATCGCTGGACGATTACCTGCAAATGGAGCAACTCCGGTTTCGCTTCCGTTACAGCATCAAGGTGGATTCCGCCATTAACCAGGCGAATACAGAGATCCCCGCCATGTTACTGCAACCTTTTGTAGAGAACGCCGTTAAACACGCTGTGTCCGGGTTGCATGAAGAAGGAATGATCACCGTTGGGGTGCAACGGTGCGGAAAAGACCTGATTCTCTCTGTAAAGGACAATGGACCGGGATTCGCCAACTGCGACGACGAGCCTGGTAGAAATTCCATGGGTATCCGCCTAAGCAGGGAGAGGATAGCCCTGCTCAACGTGATTTATAAAGAAAGGACGGCTACACTCGATATCCATGCTGCTGCCGGCGCCGGAACGGAAGTGACCATACAACTGAACAACTGGCTTTAATATGAGCATCAACAGCATCATCATCGACGACGAACCCAATAACATCGAAAATATCCAGTCGATATTACAACGGCTTTATCCCGAAATCAATGTCGTCGCCACTGCCACCGACGCCGAATACGGTATAGCCGCCATTGACAAACTACAACCGGACCTGGTTTTCCTGGACATTCAAATGCCGGGAAGATCCGGCTTTGATCTCCTGAGGGCCTTTTCCCAGATCAACTTCGAGATCATTTTCATCACCGCTTACGACCACTACGGCATCCAGGCAATTAAATTTTCAGCGCTCGATTATCTGTTAAAACCGATAGACATTGAAGAATTCAAATCGGCCATCCAAAAGGCAAAGGACAAAATAGCCTCCCGCCAGAAAAACCACAGCATCGAAAATTTACTGGAATATATCAAAAGAGGGCAAAACGAGCCGCCCAAAATGGCCTTGCCTACCCTGGAGGAGATCAGGTATGTGCCGGTGACGGAGATTGTCCATTGCCAGGCCTCCAACAACTACACAATATTTCACCTGGAGAACGGCGAGCAGATCTTGGTCTGCAAAACGCTGAAAGAATTCGCCCAGTTGTTACAAACACACCGGTTTATCCGCACTCACCAGTCCCACCTGGTCAACACCAGTTTTGTGAAAAGTTATCTGAAGGAAGATGGGGGTACCCTGTTACTGAAGGACCAAACGAAGATTCCGATATCCCGCCAGAACAGGGAAACAGTGAAGGAAGCCTTGAGCAGGGGAATGTAAAAAGCCCCGCAGAACGCGCGGGCCCCTACTTAAGCCCTTCAGGTAACGTGCTGACAGACGTCCAGCCACCGTCAACAATTAAGCTTTGCCCGGTGATATGCTTTGCCTCATCAGAGACTAAAAACAATGCGGCGTGCGCGATGTCTGCCACATAAGCCGGTCGCCCCATAGGGGTAATAGCGGACCATACTCGTTCGTAGTCTTCTTCAGTGGTCGTACGTTCTGTGAGCGTGGCCCCGGGCGCCACTGTATTTACATTTATTTTATAGGGTGAAAGCTCGACGACAAGGTTTTTTGCCAGCATTTCCAAAGCAGCTTTGGTCATCGCATAAGCCGCCAGGCTTTTTAATGCCTGGTGGCCCACTACGGAGGAAGTAAATAGAATAGCGCCTCCGTTCTTTTGTTTTCGCATTTGTTTTGCAGCAGCCTGGGCCAAAAAGAAAGACCCTCCCAGGTTAATCTCCATCACTTTATCAAACGATTCCTTGGAATACGTGAAGAAATCACCAAATAAGGTAATGCCCGCATTCGCAATGACAATATCGAGCCTTCCGTATAATTCAACCGCATGGTCTACCATCTGATGGATGAAAGGAAAGTCACTTGCATCACCGGTCATCGCCAGGCAAGCATCCTTATTGCCATCGTTAATGAGTGATTCCGCCTTACCAGCCAGCCCGGCATCCACATCATTCAGCAATACCCGTGCGCCAAGGCCGGAAAGCATTTTGCATATTTCCAGGCCTATGCCCTGGCCGGCGCCGGTCACTATGGCCACTTTATCTCTGAAGTTCATATTCGATAATTAATGTGAATCCCTTGAAACCTTGCTGCCTGAAGACCCTCTTAAAAAATCCATATCCGCTCCTAAATGCGCCTGCTGGACGTGATCGATATAAAGTTTTACATACCCGCGATCAGCGATTTGGGCGGGAGTAGAATACTGCTTCCTTCTTTCGTTCAATTCTTCTTCACTGATGGCCACGTTTAATAACCGGTTCGGAACGTCAAGGGTTATCAAATCACCGGTTTTAATCATGGCGAAATTACCTCCGGTGGCCGCTTCAGGCGATACATGTAAAACGACGGTCCCAAAGCCGGTCCCACTCATTCTTCCATCTGAGATTCGAACCATATCCTTAATGCCTCTGTCTAATAACTTCTTCGGGATGCCCATATTGCCGACTTCCGGCATACCCGGATATCCCTTTGGACCTACATTTTTTAAGACCAGGACACTGTTTTCATCTACTTCCAATTCATCTCTGTCAATCCGATCTTTAAAGTCCTCAATACTTTCAAAGACGACCGCTTTCCCTGTGTGCTGCATCAGGTGAGTACTTGCGGCAGAAGGTTTAATAACAGCGCCTGCTTCACACAAGTTGCCAGTCAAAATGGCAAGGCCGGTAGCACTGTTAAACGGTGCGTCCACGGTACTGATCACGTCGCTATTATACCCCGTGGCATTCTTATAATTAGCAGAAATGGGCTCCCCATTTACAGTTATACAATGGCGGTGAAGTTCATGGTCGAGCGCTTTTAAGACCACCTGGAGCCCGCCTGCATAAAACAGATCCTCCATAAAATATTTACCGGATGGCTGTAAGTTGGCAATGAGCGGAATGCCGGCAGACAAGCGATCAAAATCGCCTAATTTTATATCCACCCCAATCCTGCCGGCAATCGCTAATAAATGAATGACAAAATTGGTGGACCCTCCTATGGCGGCATTGACTTTAATGGCATTCTCAAAAGCTTCCCTCGTTAGTATATCCGATAATGTAAGATCCTCCTTCACCATGTCAACAATACGCAAACCGGAAAGCTGTGCCAACACTTTCCGCCTGGAATCGGCAGCAGGAATGGCAGCATTGCCAGGCAGAGAGAGGCCTAACGATTCAACCATACAAGCCATCGAAGACGCCGTCCCCATCACTGCGCAGTGTCCCCTGCTTCTGCACATGGCAGCCTCTATAGTCAGTAATTCTTCTTCCCTGATTTTACCGGTTCTGAATTCATCATGATAGCGCCAAACATCTGAAGTTCCGATCTGATTTCCCCTATGATTACCCGTCAGCATGGGGCCTCCCGATACTACGATGGTAGGAAGGTTAACGCTGCAGGCTCCCATTAACAACGAGGGCGTCGTTTTGTCACAACCACACAGTAACACAACCCCATCCAATGGGTTGGCCCTGATTGACTCCTCCACATCCATGCTGGCCAGATTCCGAAAAAGCATGGCCGTCGGCTTCATTAAAGTTTCGCCTAGTGACATTACAGGGAACTCCACCGGAAAACCGCCTGCCTCTAAGATGCCCCGTTTCACCGATTCGGCAAGCTCCCGAAAATGAGCATTACAAGGAGTGAGTTCACTCCAGGTATTACATATTCCGATGACGGGCTTATTGTTAAATTCATAATCCGGAATGCCCTGGTTTTTCATCCAGGCCCGGTAAATAAATCCGTCTTTTCCATGGCGGCCAAACCATGCCCTGCTTCTTAATTCTTTCTCCTGCATTGACTAGATGTTGATAACATATAATATAATTAGCTAAAAATACAGATAATACGACTTGAAAGTATCCTTCGTTTTGTCCATTGTCCCTCGCACAAGAAGCAATGGCGCTGGTTTTTGCGCAATCGGTTGCCTTCAAATTTGTCCCGGAATAGCGTATATTTATTGCTCACTAACGATCGCAGGACGCCATGCCTCCCCTTTTCAGAAAAAAGCTATTCTGGGCTTGTTGTGTCATCGTGACACCTCTTGTCATCGATGCCTGTCTGCTCCATTCGGACAAGGTGGATTTCAATACGCAGGTCAAACCTATCATCAACGGAAAATGTATCACCTGCCACGGCGGCGTCCGGGCAAAAGGTGGATTCAGTCTCCTGTTCCGGGAAGAAGCATTTGCGAAGACAGAATCCGGCAAACCTGCCATCATACCGGGTGATCCCGATCACAGTGAAATGATCCGGCGTCTCAGCAGCAACGATCCCGAAGAACGCATGCCCTTTAAGCATGAACCCCTCAGCGCCGAGGAAATTGATATCCTGAAGAAATGGGTAAAGGAAGGCGCCCCCTGGGGACAGCACTGGGCCTATATTCCCGTCAGAGCGCCGGAAGTGCCCACCGTCAATGATCCATGGACGAAGAATAATATTGACGTATATATCCTGGACAAGCTCCGGCAGGAAAAACTGGAGCCTACTTCCGTGGCTTCCAAACCGGAACTCCTGCGCAGGGTCAGCCTGGACCTGATAGGGATGTATCCTTCCGAGGGCCTTGCCCGTTGGTACCTACAAAGCAAAGACCCCAATGCCTACGAAGGATTGGTAGACTCCCTGCTGGCGTCTCCTCATTACGGGGAAAAGTGGGCCACCATGTGGCTGGACCTGGCCCGGTACGCTGATACCAAAGGCTATGAGCGGGACGACTCCCGGAGCATCTGGCGCTATAGGGACTGGCTCATCAATGCCTTCAACGAAGACAAACCCTACGACCGGTTCCTTACCGAGCAATTGGCGGGCGACCTGCTGCCTGATCCGGGCGACGCACAATACATTGCCACCGCTCTTCATCGCAATACCATGACCAATGATGAAGGGGGCACGGACAATGAAGAATTCCGCACCGCGGCTGTACTCGACCGGGTCAATACGACCTGGGAAGCACTGATGGGCACCACCTTTGCCTGCGTACAATGCCATAGCCACCCCTACGATCCATTCCACCACGAAGATTATTACCGGTTCATGGCCTATTTTAATGACAGCCGGGACGAAGATTCACAGGCGGACTATCCTTTATTAAGGCATTTCAGTGATTCCTCAAAGGCCCAGCTTACCGCCCTGACGGACTGGGTGCAACGGCAGGCAGGAAATGCCAGGGCAAAGTCCGTGAATCTGCTCCTGCGGACCTGGGAGCCGTCCATCAATTCGCTTACGGCCGACCAATTCGTCAATGGGGAACTCAGCGATACCAAATGGCTGGCTTTCCGCCAGTCAGCCTCCGCCCGCCTGAAAAAGGTGGATCTCCAGGACAAGGATGAACTGATCTACAGGTATACTGGTTTATTGCCCAAGGGTACCTGGATGGTCCATCTGGACAGTCTGAACGGCAAAGTCATTGCCACTGTATCGCCTCCCGCCACCAACGACTGGGCCATCGGTTCGGTTGACCTTCCCCGGCAAGCCGGGACACACGACCTCTTCCTGACCTATCATAATCCCCGGCTGACCAAACCCAATGAGAGTGGTATTATGTTCGATTGGTTTTGCTTTACCGGGCGCTTTCCCGGGGAAGGGGCCAAAGACTATGCTGCCCAAAAGACCATGTTTTGGAAGTTGTTGACGGAAAACGTACCGACAACTCCAGTGATGATGGACAATCCTCCCGATATGCATCGTCCTTCAAACGTTTTTGAAAGAGGGAACTGGCTGGTCAAAGGAAAGGTCGTCACACCCGGGGTCCCGGGGTCTCTCAGCGCCTGTATGCCATCAAATGCGCCGGCTAATCGCCTGGGCCTCGCCATGTGGATGACCAGCAAGCAAAATCCACTGGTATCCCGGACGATGGTGAACCGCCTTTGGGAACAGCTATTCGGGATGGGCATCGTGGAAACGCTGGATGACATGGGCACCCAGGGCAGTCCTCCCACCCACAGGGAATTGCTGGATTATCTCGCTTACCGGTTTATGTATGAGGACAACTGGAGCGTCAAAAAGTTGCTTAAGGAGATCGTCATGAGTGCTACCTACCAGGAAGATTCCAAGGTAAACCCCGCTTCACTGAAAGCCGACCCCTTCGATAAGCTATATTCCAGGGGAGCCCGCGTGCGCCTCTCCGCCGAACAACTCAGGGACCAGGCCTTATGCATCAGCGACAAGATGTACCCTGAAATGTATGGCCCTAGCGTATTTCCCTATCAGCCCAAGGGAATATGGCTGTCCCCGTGGAACGGGGCGGAATGGGTTACGAGTAAGGGAGACCAACAATACCGGCGGGCCGTATATACCTACTGGAAGCGTACCGCCTCCTATCCCTCCATGCTCACTTTCGATGCCACTTCCAGGGAAATATGCACTGCCAGGCGCATCCGCACCAATACCCCCTTACAGGCATTGGTAACGCTCAATGACTCAGCTTATATGGATATGGCCCGGCAGTTTGCCTACCGGATGCAACGAATGCAGCCCAATGATCCTGCCGCGCAGATATCACTGGGATACAGCCTTATGCTGTTCAAACCTATCGCACCCGGAAAATTACAGGCTTTGCTCCTGTTATATAAAGACGCACTGGACGATTTTACAAAGCATCCGGAAAAAGCTATCGCGCTGGAGGCGGCGGCGGCGAAAACCGCCGTTTCAGACCCCCAAACCGCTGCGCTCATTACCGTAGCCAACGCCATGCTTAACCTGGACGAAGTCATCACCAAAAGCTAGGACATGACCCAAAAGGATCTATATAACCAACGTTTGCTGAAGGAGGCCGAAATGGCCACGCTACATTACTATACACGCCGGCATTTCATCCGGGAAAGTGCTATGGGGCTTGGCGGTCTCGCCTTGGCAGCCCTGCTGGGCTGTCACTCAAAACCCACGGGAAGGTCCAGGATCGCTTTCGACCCGGCGCATCCGTTGGAGCCCAAGCTGCCGCCTTTCCCAGGCAAGGCCAAAAGCGTGATCTACCTGCATATGGCCGGCGCCCCGTCACAGCTCGAACTGTTTGACTATAAACCTGAGCTGATGAAGATGGACGGTCAGGACTGCCCTCCTTCTTTGTTGGCAGGCAAACGCTTTGCTTTTATCCGGGGGGTTCCCAAGATGCTTGGCCCCCAGGCAAAGTTTGCACAACATGGGGACAGCAGGGCCTGGGTCAGCGAGCACATGCCCCATTTTGCCAGTATTGTGGATGAAGTGAGCTTCCTGAAAGCGGTCACCACCGACCAGTTCAATCATGCCCCGGCCCAATTGCTTGTACACACCGGTTCTCCCCGCCTGGGCAGACCCAGCCTCGGGAGTTGGGTCACTTATGGATTAGGAACGGAGAATCAAAACCTTCCCGGCTTCGTGGTGCTCACCAGCGGGGGCAAATTCCCGGATGCCGGTAAAAGCGTATGGGGGAGTGGCTTTCTGCCCAGTGTCTACCAGGGCGTACAGTGCCGCAGCGACGGGGATCCCGTCCTTTTCATCAAAGACCCCGAAGGCATGGACCGGAACCTTAGAAAAGCCTCTATCGACGCCATCAACGCGGTCAATGAACAGGAATACGCGGAGGTGCAGGACCCCGAGATACTTTCCAGGATCTCTCAATATGAGATGGCTTACCGTATGCAGATATCCGTCCCCGAAGTCATGAACATTAATGACGAACCCCAGTACATACATGACATGTACGGTACCCATCCCGGTAAGGGCAGCCTGGCTAATAATATCCTGCTTGCCCGCAAGCTGGTGGAGAAAGGCGTCCGCTTCGTCCAGATCTTCGATTGGGGCTGGGACAGCCATGGGACTGATGCCAGCCTGGCCATTGACGTGGGCTTCATCAACAAGTGCCGGCAGGTGGATAAAGCGATGACCGCGCTCATCCTGGACCTTAAGCAAAGGGGCCTCCTTGAGGAAACCCTCGTTGTCTGGGGGGGAGAATTCGGTCGCACCCCCATGATGGAAAACCGGGAAGGCAAGCAAAATCCTTTTAAAGGACGAGACCACCATACCGACGCATTCACCCTCTGGATGGCGGGCGGTGGCATTAAAAAGGGCTATACACATGGGGAAACCGATGAGATCGGCTACAGCGCCATCAGTGGCAAAGTAGACACCTTCGATGTGCAGGCTACCATCCTGAACCAGCTGGGGTTCGACCATACTCAATTCACATACGACTTCCAGGGCCGGCCTTTCCGGCTGACCGATGTAAAAGGACAAGTCATCAAAGAGATCATCGCCTAATGATAAACCGAAAGACATTCATCGAAACGACTGCCCTGGCTACGACCGGCCTGCTCCTTTCCTCCCTGGAAGCCTTTTCCCTAAAGCCCTTTACATCTAGGGCCAGGGAGGGATTCCAACTCAAGATCATGGCCACCGACTGGGGCTTCAACGGCACACTGGATGAGTACTGCGCCAAAGCGAAAGCCGCCGGTTACGATGGCATTGAGATCTGGTGGACGCCCGATGCCCAAAAACAGGCGGAGATCTTTACTGCTGTGCAGCGCCACGGGCTGGACATCGGATTTCTCTGCGGGGGCTATCAAAGCACGGCCAAAGAACACCTCGACTATTTCAAACAAATGGTGGACGGAGCGGCGCATAATACCCGCCAGCGCCCCTTATATATCAATTGTCATTCAGGACGGGATTACTTCTCTTTTGAAGAGAATAGAGCCTTCATCGATTACACCCTGCTTGTCAGCCAGCAAACCGGCATCAGGATATTGCACGAAACACACCGCTCCCGCATGCTGTTCGCCGCTCCCGTCGCCCGGCATTTCATAGAAGCTGTCCCAGGCTTGCGCCTCACATTTGACGTATCTCATTGGTGTAATGTCAGCGAAAGCCTGTTGGCCGACCAACCGGCCACCCTGGCCCTGGCCTTGGAAAGGGTAGACCATATCCATGCACGCATTGGTCACCCCGAAGGTCCCCAGGTCAATGATCCCCGGGCGCCCGAATGGGAGAATGCGGTGGCGGCGCACTTTGCCTGGTGGGATAAGGTCGTGGAGACAAAACGTCAAAAGGGAGAAGTGATGACCATCCTCACCGAGTTCGGACCTCCCGATTATATGCCTACCCTACCCTATACCCGGGAACCCCTGGCCGATCAGTGGGCTATCAATGTGTACATGATGCAAACCCTCCGTAAAAGGTATGCTTGAGTTCTTCGGTCATTTCCATCCCGTACTGGTCCACTTGCCCATCGGCATTCTGCTCGTGGCCATCCTCATGCAATGGCTGTCCCTTAGGGAAGCCTATACCGCTTTGAAGCAAGCGATACGCCTCACCCTGGGAATAGGAGTCCTGACAGCGATTGCCTCGTGCATCACCGGCTATTTGCTATCTCTCAGCGGCGACTATGACAATGGCCTGGTCAACACGCATATGTGGATGGCCATCTCCGTCACGCTCGTCTCTGTTTTTTTGTATCTGCGCGAGATCCGTTACCCCTTTGGGAAAGTCAACCAGGTGCTGTCCCTGACCGTACTCCTGCTTCTCACCCTGACCGGCCACCTGGGCGGTTCCCTTACGCACGGGTCCGGATACCTGACTGCTGGCCTGGGCGGCGACAGCAAAGCGCTTTTGCCGATACTCAAACCCATCGCAGATATCCCTTCCGCCGGGGCCTACACCGACCTGGTGCAACCCATCCTGCATGACCATTGCTATCGTTGCCACAGCGCCGATAAACAAAAAGGCGGCTTGCGCCTGGATGGCCCCGATTTCATCACGAAAGGCGGAAAGGACGGAAAGATCATATTGCCGGGGCAGGCAGCCGGTAGCGAGCTCATCAAAAGGTTATTACTACCATTGGAAGACGACCACCATATGGCGCCGAAAGGTAAGCCCCAATTCACCAAAGATGAAGTAGCCCTCCTGACCTGGTGGGTCAATGCGGGGGCGCCTTTTGATAAGAAAGTGGGACAGCTCGCCCAGGATAGCTCCATCAAAAGGGTCTTGATGGATTTTCACCAGGGGACAGCCGGAGCTTTCAAAGGCGCCGGGGCCGGCGACCAGGGCCCTCTCAATATTGCGGACAGCGACATGCCCCGGGAGCCCGTGTCTCCTGCTTCTCAGGCTGTCATTAAGCAATTACAATCAGCCGGGGTGATGGTCCTTCCTATTGCGCAAAACAGTGCTTACCTGGAAGTCAGTTTTTTAGGAGATTCTATCATTTCTCCGGTCACCCTTCAACTGCTAAGTTCCTTAAAGGATCAATTGGTCTCCCTGAAATGCAGCAGGACGTCGCTGACCGACAGCGCCCTTCCTGTCATCGGGCTATGCTCCCGGTTAGTGAGGCTATGGCTGGATCATACGGCTATCACCGGTAAAACCCTGAGTAGCCTGCAATCCCTTACCCACCTGCACTACCTTAACCTGTCCGGTACAGCCGTGACTGTGGAGGAGCTGCAACCCCTGAAGTCCCTTCCTCAACTGGCGACACTGTATTTATACCAAACGGGGGTTGATAAAAAGAGATGGGCAGTATTGCAACAATCATTTCCACATACCCAACTCGACTCGGGTGGCTATGTCGTGCCTTTGTTTGCTACCGATACGACCATTGTGAAGGCGCCGGTGACCAAATAACGAATGTGATGTCACACCTTAAATTGGATCGAGACAATTGCGCCTTTCCCTTTCCCCGCACTCGTAACACTGAATATGCCGGCGTGACTATCTATAATGGCCTGGCAGTTATATAATGACTGACCTGAGCCAGACACTTTGGTGGTAAAGCCCCGGTTAAAAAGTTGGTTCCCTGTTTTCTCATCAAAACCTTCACCCGTATCCCGGATCTCCAGGATCAGGAGGCCATCCTGCATTCTGACATGCAAAAAAATGGACCTATCCCCTCCTTCCGCCGAGATTGCTTCAATGCTGTTTTTAAGCACGTTGAGCATGACCTGCATAAGTTTGGTACGATCCCCTTTTATCATCGGAAGGTCTTCCGGTATATCCAAAGAAACGGCTATGCCCATCTTGTCAATGGGAGTAAAAAGCATAGCCAATGTATCATTGATAATATTCTTGAGATTGATCAGCTTTCTTTCCTGCGTTCCATGACCCTCAATATATTGCCGCTGTATATGGAGGATTTCCTGGATATTGGTAATAATATTGATCTGTTCGGTAATCGATTTGTTGATCTCCTCCTTATTGTTCTTTTGTGCTTCGCACAATCCGCTAAGGACTTCAACTACAGCATTGGCCTTGGCCTGACCTATGACGGCAGCCACGCCGGGCTTTTGCTCTTCAAAGAATTTCGCCAGGTGTTGCAGCGTGTTAGGATCGTTTTGATCCTGGAGATACTTAACCCTTGTCAGATAGGAGCCGAACCCCACTACCGCATTCCCTATATCGTGCATAACATCAGAGGCCATCTCGAACTTACCCTGGGCGACCGCCTTATCTAATACAGCCACATGCCTTTCCAGTTGTTCTTTCTGGGCATTAACCGCCGTTAGGGCTTCTTCCTGTAACCTTTCCATATCCCTGGCTTGGCTGATCTGAAGTTCACTATATTTTTTAAACTGATATGCCCACAATCCCGAAATAAGGAATATAATCGCGGCCAGCAGCACATGTATTATAAACGTTTGCAGGGTGAAATAGTCAAGTTGGGTAAAATAGACCTTATCAATACCAATATCCTGTAAGTAACCAAAGAGCGAATGATGAATGACAACAACGCACATAATGGGAATTTGCAACTTCCAGTTTTGATAGGTAATCAAAATGGCACTCCCGATAAAAGCCAAAAAATGCATTTCAAAGAGCCCGTGCATCTGGTAGATATATTGAGCCATAAAAACACCCAATATTGCGCTCAGGATATACTGATATAGATCACTGTCCGGCAGCGCCATTTTCGCAATATAATAAGCCGACAAGGAAAAGCCTCCGACACCAAAAGCAATCGCCCAGGTATCATAATAAAATGCAAATAGCAGACCTCCAACGAAATAACCGCAAAGAAAATAATCTATAATCTTATCAGATCTCTCTTTTACGTCGAGCTTCAGGTCAGGTGGGCCAAGGAATTTTACCGGGCTTGATATCGAATTTTTTTTCTTAAACATCATCTTGTGCATTTCGGTAATTGGCAACCATATGCCGTCAATGCGAATGGATCAAAAACCATATGAGAATCCTCATGAAGAATTCCTTCTATGGCTATTTGGGCGTAATTACTTTTCACATCGGAACAATAACGGCTTTTATTATAATTTCCCCTGTAATACAACTTACTTCCTGCTCCAATGATTACCGCCTGCGGTGTCGAGTAGACACCACATAAAACGGCCAGATCGGCATCGAAGGATACAGGGATCTTTAGTCCGAATTTGTCTTGTATCTCGCTGACTGTATAATTTTTGTTGTTCATTACTACAATACCAAAATTTACACTTTTTCCATATTGCCTTACCAACGCTTTGAAATGCGTCATATTAAATCGGGAGCAGGGGCAGTCGGGATTAAAGAAATGCAGGAAGAGCGGCTTGTCACCGACGCGGAACCTCCCTCCTAAATCAATAATAGAACCCTTCGCGATCGTTTTATAATTATTGGGAATTGGGGTGGGCAGGCTGTATACCCATTCCTCGTGCCAGAAAAGGGCAACAATTCCAAGGAACAAAATGGACAAACAAAAGGCGACTAGTATTTTTCTCATAATGCTATGAATTACTGCCTCGGCAGGCTGATCGTAAAAACAGCGCCATTATTATTTTCTACTTTAATATCCCCGCCGTGCGCTATAATATATTGTTTTACAATAGCCAGGCCCAGGCCTGTTCCGTTCGCCTTATGATTTGTTATGAAGGGTTCGAAGAGGGTCTTACTGATATCAGCGGGAATTCCAGGTCCATTGTCACGGATCAGGATCACCACATTCTTCCCGTCTTTATCTGCGGCAGCTTCTATATCAATGCGCGGCTCCGAAACCTTGTTATCAAGCAACGCATCGACCGCATTGTTGACTACATTCATAATAGATCTCTTTAGTTTGCTCTCGTCTCCGGAAATCTCAAGGCCTGCCGGAATGTTTCTATGGATGGAAATCCCCGCTGCATCAATCCTATCCTGGGCCAACCGGACACCTTCCTCCACCATTTTTTCAATTTTTACCGGCAATTTCTTCGCCGGCGTCTCATTGATAAAATCCAGGAAATCTTCGAATATCTCTGACGCCTGTGTGCCGCACTCGTCAATTAAATTGAGCCATTCGCTTTCAACCTGATCCTGTCTCATCATGTCCGTCAATGCTTTGATATTTTTGATAGGGGACCTGAGATCATGCATCATCATACTCATCGCTTTACCCACCGCTGACAACTTTTCCTTCTGTAGTAATTTTTCACGTAGTTCGGCGTTACGTATCGCTTTAGCAGCGTTCAGGACAAATAATTTAAGCAGGTAAAGCTTTTCGGTTTTTAATTTCTCATCTTTTTTCAATACGGCAAAAATGGTATAGTTATCCAGGCGCGCCAACACGACTTCCTCCAATTGCACTACTTCCCCATCTCCTATATCTGCGGCTTTGACACGGGTTATTAATTCTTTTAGATTGATCCTTCCTTCGATAGATCCAATAGAAAAGATCTTTTCGTATACCTCATTGTCATGAAGTTTGCCGAGCAGTGCCATATCCGTCTCCACATAGGTCGCCAATTGGTCGAGAACATTCAGCAATAAAGAGTTGAGTTGGTTCTCATCAATGCTGATAGAGGAAATAGCCTCAATCAGCTTTTCCAGATTACGAAGTTTGTTATAATCGAACACAGCCTTTGTAGCCAATTGCGTAATCTCTTCCGACGCATAGGGCTTACAATGATAGCCTACATTTTCTCCGGCTTTTGCTATGATATCATCGATAGAACGGTCACTGAAGGCCGTTACAAAAATGATCTCCACTTTATTGTCATATTTCCTGATCTGCATTGCCGTTTCCATCCCATCCCACCCTGGCATACGCATATCCAAAAAAATGACAGCATACGGGCGCCCCTGGGCAATAGATTCCTTTACCATCTCAACACCCTCCATCCCGGTGGAAGCCTTGTGCACCGTGAAATTGGGTTTATTATTTACCAGGGGCATCAATATAGGGGTGGCTACTGAATCGAATAGAATGCTGGCCGCCAGGCTTACACTCTCTTTCTGAGGACTGCTTTTCCTCGGCACCAGGATCTCTTCGATATTATCCCTTACCATCTCTTCATCATCAATTACCAAAACTGCGGCATTAGAGGCTTCTATCATTGTGTCGGTTTTTTAAATTAAAAACTTGATTATTGTAAGTGCCCCTTTTCCCGGACCCGTACTGGTGATGGAAATGGTGCCGGCGTGGCTTTCGACGATCGTGCGACAATTATTCATTCCCAGTCCGGAACCCAAAGGCTTTGTCGTGAACCCCTTGGTGAATATCAGGCCGCCCGTCGCTTCATCGAAGCCATTGCCGCTGTCCATAATTTCCAGGATCAGAAACTCGTCCTCCATATATAAACGGATGGAAATATCTTTGTCCACCCCATTAACTTCAATGGCTTCTATGCTATTCTTTAGTATATTCATGATGACCTGCATCAACTTGGTGCGGTCACCTTGCACCATAGCCGATTTATTAATAATGTCCGTTCGGACGACTATCCCCCTTTTGTCAATCGAAGCAAAGAGCATTGACAGGCAGTCATTGATAATACTCCGCAGATTGACAGCGTGTTTCATATTCGACTCAT